>JAEEGL013088527.1_pt1 | contig 37189 bp, 33 predicted proteins | sample 9134231 | NCBI WGS metagenome assembly JAEEGL01 (sample SAMN16246548, study PRJNA631951) | gut metagenome | biome: gut microbiome; feature: rumen; material: fiber-attached | host: Bos | place: Iran: Karaj | collected 2018-10 | reverse complement strand
GTTACTCCAGACTATGACCTAAACATAATGAAGCAGGGCCAAGATCTTTATGATGTAACAGCTCGTGTCCTTACAGGAATGCGTGATGTGCTCAATCAGACACACCCAGACATCGTTCTAGTTCACGGAGATACGACAACGAGCACCGCTTCCGCTTTGGCTGCTTTCTATCAGCAAATACCAGTTGGCCACGTGGAAGCAGGCCTTCGTACCCACAATATTTACAGTCCTTGGCCAGAGGAAATGAACCGCCAGATTACAGGCCGCATAGCAACATACAACTTTGCTCCAACTCCTCTGAGCCGCCAAAACCTTCTTAATGAAGGAGTGGATGACAGCAAGATCTTCGTTACTGGCAATACGGTCATAGATGCTCTTCAGCAGGTTGTAGCAAGGATACAAGGCCGCAACAAACTCAGATATGAACTCGACAAAAAGCTCAAGATCTGTGGCTATGACCTTACCCGCCTTAACGATGGTAAAAAACTAGTTCTTATCACCGGCCACCGCAGAGAGAACTTTGGAGAGGGTTTCATTAGTATGTGTACTGCAATAAAGGATTTGACAAAGAAGTACCCGGAAGTGGACTTTGTTTATCCGATGCACCTCAACCCAAATGTCAGAAAACCAATTCATGAGGTTTTTGGCCAAGACCTTAACAATCTTGGCAATATGTTCTTCATTGAACCTCTTGAATACCTTGAGTTCATTTATATGATGTCTAAGTCATATATAGTCCTCACTGATAGTGGTGGTATTCAGGAGGAGGCCCCAGGATTAGGTAAACCAGTTCTTGTGATGCGTGATACAACAGAGCGCCCGGAGGCCCTTGATGCCGGAACTGTTAAACTTGTAGGAACAGATTACAGCAAGATCATCTCTGAAGTTTCAGACCTAATAGATAACAAATTATCCTATGTCAAGATGTCCCTCGCCATTAATCCTTATGGCGATGGAAAGGCTTGTAGTAGAATAGTTAACAGTTTAACTTTATGAAGATTGCAGTAGCCGGAACAGGATATGTTGGAATGAGCATTGCAACGCTTTTGGCTCAACACAATGAGGTAAAAGCTGTTGATGTTATTCCTGAAAAGGTTGAAAAAATCAATAATAAAATCTCTCCGATACAGGATGACTATATTGAGGAGTATCTTGCAGAAAAGCCTTTAAATCTCGTTGCCACTCTTGATGCCCAAGATGCCTATAAGGATGCAGAGTTTATTGTCATAGCGGCTCCTACAAACTATGACCCCAAGAAAAACTTCTTTGACACATCACATGTAGAAGAAGTTATTGATTTAATACTGGAAGTTAATCCCGATGCCATAATGGTAATTAAATCTACCATACCAGTAGGGTACACCAGAAATATGTATCTTAAGTACGCCGCTAAAGGGACAAAGAAATTCAACTTGCTCTTTTCCCCTGAATTTCTTAGAGAAAGTAAAGCCCTTTATGACAATCTTTATCCAAGTCGCATAATCGTGGGAATACCTAAGATTATCTCAGGATTCGACAAAGAAAATGAGGCTATAAAGAAACTTGCAAGACCAGATATCGAAGAAAAAGCCAAAGAATTTGCTCATTTGCTTCAAGAGGGGGCTATTAAGCAGGATATTCCAACACTTTTTATGGGTATGAAGGAAGCTGAGGCTGTTAAACTTTTTGCCAATACATATCTTGCCCTTAGAGTAAGCTATTTCAATGAACTGGATACATACGCTGAAATGAAGGGCCTTGATACCCAATCAATAATAGATGGCATATGTTTAGATCCTCGTATCGGTACCCACTATAATAACCCAAGTTTTGGCTATGGCGGCTATTGCCTACCGAAAGATACCAAGCAGTTACTAGCCAACTATGAAGATGTACCAGAAAACCTGATACAAGCGATAGTAGAGAGCAACAGAACAAGAAAGGATTACATAGCAGACAGAGTCCTTGAAAAAGCCGGTTATTATACTTCTTCAAGTGAATTTAGCACAAAGAAGGAGAAAGAGATAACCATTGGGGTTTACCGTCTCACTATGAAATCTAATTCAGATAATTTCCGTCAAAGTGCCATTCAAGGCATTATGAAGCGTATTAAGGCTAAAGGGGCCAAGGTCATTATTTATGAACCGACTCTGGAAAATGGCAGCACTTTCTTTGGCTCGTTGGTTATTAACAATTTAGACGAGTTCAAACATCAATCACATACGATTATTGCTAATCGTTATGAAAGTGTACTTGATGATGTACAAGAGAAAGTGTACACAAGAGATGTTTTCAAAAGAGACTAGCAAATATTAAGTTAATATCTGTGTTAACTAGACATAATTAATAGACTGATTTTATGATTAATTTTACCGTTGGTCCTGTACAGTCAAGTGATGCAGTACGGGCAATTGGTGCTGAACAGGTGCCATATTTCAGAACAGCAGAGTTTTCTTCAATAATGCTTGAAAATGAGAGTTTAGTTAAGAAGTTCGCACATACTACAGAAGATAGTCGTGTTGTATTTATGACTTGTTCGGGTTCTGGAGGTATGGAAACAGCCATAATGAATTGCTTGACAAAAGAGGACAAGGCTCTTGTCATAAATGGAGGAAGTTTTGGAGAACGTTTCGTAGAATTATTGACTCTCCATGGGATACCTTTCTCTGAGATTAAATTGCAGCACGGAAAGGCATTGAGACCAGAACATTTAGCTCCTTATGAAGGTAAGGGCTATTCTGCCTTCCTTCTTCAGAAGCATGAAACCTCAACTGGGGTTCATTTTGACATTAAACTGGTAAGTGACTTTTGCAAGCGGAATGGTTGTTTCCTAATAGTGGATACCATAAGTACGTTTTTGGCAGACCCATTTGACATGGCTGCACTCGATGCAGGTGTAATGATAACTGGTAGTCAGAAGGCGTTGGCCTGTCCTCCAGGTATTGCTATAATAGCACTTGCACCTTCCGCTTTAAAGCGCATAGAGAAGAGTAAATGTTGCTGCCAGTATTTTGACTTAAAACTGGCTTTGAAGAACCAAGACAGGGGACAGACCCCTTGGACCCCTGCTGTAGGCGTCTTGCGTCAGATTAACGTTCGTTTGAAGGAAATTGATGCATCTGGAGGTGATACTGCAGAGATAGCAAGGACGGCGCATTTGGCAGAATACTTTCGTAGGAAACTTAAGGAATACAATCTCCCTTTTGAAATAATCAGCGATAGCCTTAGTAATGCTCTTACGCCTTTGCATCCCACCACGCAATCCGCCCATCAAATCTTTTTGAAAATAAAAGACGAGTATGGAATGTGGATATGTCCAAATGGTGGAGATATGAAAGATACTGTTTTCCGTGTGGGGCACATAGGCTATTTAAATGAGACTGATTATGATAGGTTGATTGAAGCATTTATAGATTTAAAAGAAAAGAACTTTATCTAATGAATAGTCTCTTTCTGGAAAGACATTGGCCGAAAATTGTTGTGTTTGGGATAAATAATCAATGAAACGCTGCTATTTTATTAAATCATTATTTCTTCTTTTTTTTATTATTAGTGTATCTTCTTGCTCTAAACCTCAAGACTTACTTGATATTAGAAGCATTGAAGATGTTCAAGAACAAGTGTCTTACATCATAAATAGCCGAAAGCAAATTTCGGATGTGAAGTATTCTAATAACAATCTTTCTTTTCTATTAAATAAAAAACAAATAAATTTTAATACTAGAGTTTTACCATTCGTTTATCCAAATAAGAAAGGAAGATGGGAGATAAATGGCGAAGAGTTGGCGTGTATCGTAAAAAAGGATTCAGACGGTAATCTTGTTTTCCCAACTTTAAAGATATCATCGGATGGCTTTTTGGTTGTAAATGGAACTAAAACACATTTTTCATGGGGTTATAGACAAAATAGTTCCGTTTTGTCTAACCAAAGTAGATTTTGGGTTGTATCAAATATAAATACCTACCTTTGTTTTTATGGTTTCAACGACTCTGACATGATCACCGAGGTGATTCCAATTGTAATAAATAATAAGTATGTCATCCCGGATTATTTTTTTGATTGTGTTGTTGAAAAAGAATTATTAGCAGAACGTACAGTTGAGGCCATTCTTCCGGAACTGTCTTTGAGTTATGTATTCTTTACCGATGCTCATTGGGGAAAGAATCAACAACATTCCCCAGCAATTATAAAGCACATAGTTGATTATACGCCAATAGATCAAGTTCTGTTTGGCGGAGATGTTATTACAAGTCAAACAGAAACGGTACAAGGTGCCATTGATATCGGGAATCAATTTCATGATGCTTTTAGTTTTTTAGGATCGCAGTTTTATTGCCTTTTTGGTAATCATGATGATAACTCAACAGGCCAGCCAACACAAACAGATCGTCATTTATCAGAAGAGCAGGTTTATGCCTATCTGCAGAGTCAAATGACAAATGTTCATTACGGGAATTATTTTAATTTTTATTATGATAATTCTTTGTCTAAAACCCGTTTTATTTGTTTAGATACGGGGCGATTATATCTTGAGTCAAAACGCGGCACTATAAGCAAAACGGCAAAATTTCTTATTGAATGCTTGTCTAGTGTTCCACCTAACTGGCACATTGTTGTGGCGAGTCATATTTGGACAAACTTAATTAGCTTTGAGACGGGAGAAACCAAAGAGTCTAAATATGTGAGACCAATTATTTCTATATTAGAAGATTATAATCTACGGATAAAGTCTTCTTTTACTTATGGAGATGAAACAATGTATTATGATTATACAGATTCGAAAGCGACGGTAGAGTATTGTATCGGTGGACACACTCATTCAGATGCCATTGCTTTGTCTCAGAGAGGTTTGCCACTTATTACGGTGACCTCTGATGGACAGTTACAAGTTGCTGGTAATGCCCAATATGAGACTGGAACCATAAATGAACAATGCGTTACCATTATTGTTAATGATTATGACAAAAGAATAGTTCATATATTCCACATTGGAAGAGGTGATGATGTTATGGTAAACATGTGGAAGAATGCATATTCCAATAATTCAGGTATTATTTAATAATGATTTTGATATTATTTAACCTATCGAGATTATTATAGATATTTTGATAAGTGGATGATTACGAATATATTCTATTTGTAGATATATCTGCCATGAGCAAAGCAAAAGAATTAGATCCGGATCAGTTTAGGAAGATGCAACTCGTAGAACTTGATATGCTTGTTGAATTTGATAGGGTTTGCAGGAAGAACGATATTAGATATGTGCTATTTGGAGGAAGCCTCCTTGGTGCTATTCGACATAATGGATACATTCCTTGGGATGATGATGCAGATATAGGGATGCTCAGGGAAGATTATAATCTATTTAAAAAGCATATCAATGAAATGAACCCTAAAATATGTTTTTTTCAAGATCACGAAACAGACCCAGAGTATAGATGGGGATACGGTAAACTTCGTAGGACAGGATCAAAATATATTCGAGTGGGCCAAGAACATTTAAAATGTAAAACAGGGATATTTGTAGATGTCTTTCCAATGGATGATATACCATTAAGTGTTGTTGGTCAAATATTTCAGAATTTCCATTGCTTTTGTTTAAGAAAAATATTATGGTCTGAAGTAGCCAAGGTTAATACAAAAGGCTTTTGGAAATCTTGGTATACGTTATTATCTAAAATATCTGTTAATGTGCCTTTTGGCGGTTATAATTGGTACGCGAAAAGAAGTAAGAATAGTTCTCCCAATAGGGTTAGGTGCTTATCTTTCCCCGCTACAGGAACCCTATATAAAAAGAATCCTCTTTCAGAACGATATGGTATGCCGAAATCATGGTTTACTGATAGAGCTGAATACTTGTTTGAGGGAAAGAGTTTTTATGGTTCACGTGATTATGATACAGTCCTAAAATATATATACGGTGATTATATGAAACTTCCTGATAGTAAAGGACGTGAACAACATTCACCTTTTTCCGAGATAATATTCCCGGAGGAATAAATACATTAAATATGATTATTAAATGTATTGATACAGATAGACAACGAATATTGTCATATATTGGTGCGGATTATTCTAAGTGTCTTTATCTTTATCTGAACATACAAAAATATAATTTTGATTCAGGTGTTATTGATGTATTTATACAAGAAGAACATAGGATAACAGCAGTAATGTTAAAATATTATAGATGTCTTCATGTCTATTCTAGTGATAATTCCTTTGATGCCGCTGAATTAGGTAATTTCTTTGCAGTCAATGATTATACCATGCTCTATTGCACATCTGAAACAGCAAAGTATATTTATTCAGCCCTACCTCAAACAATTACGTATAATGCTATAGTCTCAAAAGGATGGGTTGCTCAAATCAAAATTGTTGATCAAGAATCAACGGGATTATCTGTTTCAGCACAAGAAGAAGATTTTGATCAGATTGTAAAGCTTATATACGATGATGAGGATATTGGAAAATCATATAATTATAATGATTTGACGAAGCAATTAGTAGAAAGAAACAAGGAAGGTTATTCGAGAAATCTCGTAATAAAAGATAAAGACATTGTTATTGCCCATGCATGTACTAATGCAGAATATAATAATATTGCAGTAGTGGCAGAATTACTTGTCAGAATGGAGTATAGAAGAAAAGGTTATGCTTCGGAAATATGGAGAGATATCTGTAATAAACTTCTTTCTGAGGGTAAGGAAGTCTATTCTTTCTATTATTCAGAAGAATCAAGAACGCTTCATAAACATATTGGCTTTTTTGAGGTATGTGAATGGACAAAAATTGTAATCGACAGGTAGAATTATGATCAAAGAATCTCTTAAAAAAATTTGGGATGTAGAATTGGATTTGTTAGAAAAGTTAAAACAAATCTGCAAGAAACATAATCTTAATTATTGTGCATCATCAGGGACACTTTTGGGGGCTGTACGGCATAAAGGTTTTATTCCCTGGGATGATGATATTGATTTGTTTTTGCCTTGGCCAGACTATAAAAAACTGATGGAGGTTGCTCCTAACGAATGTCACTATCCTTATTTCTTTCAAAGTTTTCTAACTGAGAGTGAGGGGGAAGTAAGTGCGTGCCGGCTGAGAAGAAGCGATACGACGGGCTTTACATTGTGGGAAAAGGATAATGTCGGTTCGGAATATGACAAAGGGATTTTTATAGATATTTTTCCTCTTTTTAATATTCCAGATTCAATGCAGGAAAGGTGTATACAGAAAGAAGCGATTATGTTTTTTTGGAAATGTATACGTGGTCATAATGCATTGTCCCAAATAAACCGAGGGAGACAGAACAATGATTATATACAGTATATCCCATATTATAATTGTGTCTGCAAAACAATGAGTATAGTTGATATAAAATGGGCATATTTATATGCATGTGCTATGAGTGACGGCAATACGAAAGAAGTTGGTGCAACTTCATCTAGAGTCCATTTACCAACGCTTATGTGGGATTCCTATCTGTACGAGTCATTTATTGAGCTTCCTTTCGAAGGAACTACGATAAGGTGTCCTGCAGAATTTGAGAAAGTACTTGAAAAGCAATATGGTGATTGGCGTCTTCCAGTGAAGAATGGTTCACGTCATGAAATGGCTCTTATTGATGCTGAAATACCATGGCGGAATTTTGTATAATTTATTAAATATATGGTTCCCCGTTTATATTAATTAAAGATTAGGGTTATGACTAAGGTAATAACATACGGAACATACGATTTATTTCATTACGGGCATCAACGATTGCTTGAACGAGCTAAAGCATTAGGTGATTATTTGATTGTCGGTGTTACTGCTGATGATTTTGATAAGGCTCGCGGCAAAATTAATGTCGAGCAAAGCTTGATCGAACGTATAGAAGCTGTAAAAAAGACTGGTTTAGCCGATGAGGTAATAGTGGAAGAGTATGAGGGACAAAAGATTGATGACATTCAACGGTATGATGTGGACATATTTGCAATTGGAAGTGATTGGGTTGGAAAATTTGACTACTTGAATGAATACTGTAAGGTAGTTTATCTTGATCGTACTCAAGGTGTTTCGAGCTCTGAATTGAGAGCAGAACGTAACCTGGTTCGGCTAGGTTTAGTAGGGAAATTTGCTGGAATCTATAAATATGCTAAGGAAAGCAAATTTGTAAATGGTCTTGAAGTTGCTGGGGTTTTTGTGGATGATAAGGAACGCTTTTGTGCCAGTTTTCCCGAGGTAAAGCATATTGAAGATAGTTATGATAATTTGCTTCAAAATGTTGATGCAGTGTATGTGTTTTCGCATCCATCTCAGCATTATGAACAAATAAAGCATGCTCTTCTAAATAAAAAACATGTTCTATGCGAGTCTCCAATTGTTCTTAAGGTTGAACAATATGAAGAGCTTATTGCTTTAGCAAATCAGCAGGGTGTTATATTGATGGATGCCATTAAAACGGCTTATTCAATGGCCTACAACAGGCTTATTTTGTTGCTAAAAGGTGGTAAGATTGGGCGTATCGTGTCAGTGGATGCTATATGTACCAGTTTAAAAGATCTACAGAGTACAGATTATAAAGAATTGGAAAATAAATGGAATACTATATGTGCTTGGGGTCCAACAGCATTGTTGCCGATATTCCAACTTTTAGGCACGGATTATATAATTAAAACGATTACATCAAGTTTTATAGATAAAGAGCAGCATTTTGATATTTTTACGAAGATAGCCTTTGTTTATAACCATGCAGTTGCTTCTATAAAAATTGGAAAGGGAGTAAAGTCTGAGGGAGAGCTTATTGTTTCTGGTACAGATGGATATGTTTATGTTCCAGCTCCTTGGTGGAAAACAGATTTTTTTGAAATTAGATACGAGGATTCTAGTCGCAACAAGCGCTATTTCTACCAATTAGATGGAGAAGGTATTCGTTATGAATTGGTTCGTTTTGTTAAGGCTATAGAGAGCGGGCGCCCTAGTTACTATATTCAGCCTGAGTCAACAGTGGCTATAGTGAAGATTATGGAGGACTTCTATAACGAAAAGGATCTAATTAGAATTTAGCAATTAATGGATAAAAGGCCACTTTCATTAAGAGAAAGACAACTAGAGTATCTTCGTGTTCTGAAAGAATTAGATAGATTCTGTCAGAAAAAGGGATTGCGTTATTATCTGGGTTGTGGTACGCTCATAGGAGCAGTTCGACACAAGGGGTTCATTCCATGGGATGATGATTTGGACGTTTTTATGCCACGCCCTGATTTTAAAAAGATGATTGCCTTATATGATTCTAAGACTTTTTTATTCCATACCATCTATAACGATAAGACGCATCCATACAACTTTGGTAGATTATGCAGCGATAGAGTTTGTTCTTATGTTAATAACACGCAAGTATTCAATTTTGGTATAGATGTTTATGTGATTAATGGCGCTCCCACTGAAATAGAAAAACGAAATAAACTCTTTAAAGATACTTTTTCCCATATTAAAAAGAAGCAGAAACTGGCGAGCTTGAATAATCGTTTTAAAAGAATCAACTTTAAAATAGCCAGTCACTTGGTTTCCAATTGGCTGAATAAAGAATTATTATCAGCTGAACGCTGTTTTGAACGTTACGATTTTGATAAATGTGATTATATATGGCCTTATGGTGGTGGTAGACTTATAATGAAAAAGGAAAATTATGGTTCACCTATTAAGTTAGAATTTGAAGGGTATTTTTTTAATGCTCCAGAACATTATCACGAAGTTCTAACTCTTGGATATGGTGATTATATGCAATTACCTCCAGTTGAGAAGAGATATCCATATCACACTGGGACTTTATTTTATCAGGTATAAATGTCAGAACAAATATCAAATACGTCAAAAGCTGTAAAGGGTATGTCTTCGCAGACCCTCGTGACAATTGTTCTTGGCCTTGTAGAGATTGTGTCTTTTTCCATCATGTCTAGACTCTTAACTAAGGAGGACTTCGGTTACTATGCTGCTATTACTGCTATTGCAACTGTGTTTGCCAGCTTCTCTGAAACAGGTATTGGGTCGGCAATTGTGCAGCAGAAAGATTTGACCAGACGTTTTGTTAATAATGCGTTTACACTAAGTTTACTTTTCGGCGGTTTTATATCACTTTTGCTTTTGTTTCTTGCAGGCCCATTGTCTAAGTCAGTCGCCGACGAGAGTATGAGATTACCTCTGATGTTAATTTCTGGAACACTTCTATTAAACTGTCTTTCATCTGTGAATAAAAGTATCATGCATAGGAGACTGGAGTTTTTCAGAATTGGAGCAATTCGCCTTTTTGCTTTAGTCGTGACGACAGTTATAGCTATAGTTCTGGCTTATAATGGTTTTGGCTACTATGCTATATTGACCAAAGCGATTCTAACATCAGTTATTACATATCTACTTTCACTATATTATTGTAATACTAGATTTGGCTTTGCTCTTGATAAGCCTACATTTAACAAGATTTTTTCTTTTAGTGGTTGGTTGATGGCTAGTGTGCTTTTTAGAAATTTGGCACACCAGATAGACCGTCTTCTAATGCCTAGGATGCTGTCTGTTACATCTTTGGGCTCTTATAATCGTCCTAAAGATTTCATTGAGCAGATTTCTAGCAAAATATGTGGTATTTTTGATTCTGCTTTATTCCCTGTTCTTAGCGGGATTCAAGATAATAAAGAATCTCTACGTTCGGCTTATAATCGTTCAATGTTCTTAATGAGTGTTTCATCATTACTTCTTACATTGGCGTTTATGTTTAATAGTGAGCTATTAATTCGCATTTTCTTTGGAAATCAATGGTTGTACCTGAAACCGGTTATGTTTATTATATCAAGTACTGTTTTGTTTAATTTTGTCGGACGTCTGGCAGATTGTTTCCTACGATCTCTTGCTATGACAAAGCAGCAGTTTTTCTTTAGGGTTCTTGAAACGGTACTGAGTATTTTAGGAATACTTTCTGGTTATAAATGGGATATTATTGGTGTAGCGGTTGGAGTGGCAGTCGGCAATATGGTGGCAAAGCTGTTAAAAGTATTTTTTATAGGAATGAAATTAGAATTAAATCCTTTTCAGATATCCGGGTTATTATTTTCATCGTGGAGATTTTCTATCCTTTTATTACCGTTATGTTTAGTCTCATATATTCTTCTTCCTTCCAGCTGGGGAGGCAACATTGCAATGGTAGTTATTTTCTTTGTGTCTTCTATAATTATCTTCCTCTTGATGCCTCGCTTTGTTGGCAAGTTCTATTATGATGAGGTCTATTGTAAGGTGCTATCGTATATAAAGAATAAGTTATTCAAATAATTAGGTGTTATTATGTTTGACTTTTCATGGAGCGAACACACATTAGGCAATGTGTTGTATTGTTCAATACTATATGCTTTGTTTGTGTTATTGTATTTTAAACGCTACATTCAAAGAGAAGCACTACAGAGTACTAAATACAACTATTCACTTTTATCAGTTGCCTTATTGTTGATAATAACTGCTTGTATAGATACAGACTGGTTCCATTATCGCGATATGGTTCTCGAATATGATTTATCATCTGATACTTTAAATTATGGTGAGCCTATATATTGGTTTGTCATTAAATTGGTTGGTAAGAATTATTTCTTATTTAGAATGATTGTTTGGGGAGGGGCCTTTTTAATGGCAGTAGCATCGTTTAAGAGGTTTGAGATAAATATTAATAATGCTGTTTTTTTTATAGTTGCCGTATTTCTCGTAAAGTTCAATTATGGACGAGCAACTCTTGGAATGGCAAGTTATTTTCTTGGACTGTCATTTTTACTAGTATCCACAAGACGTTTGTTTCTTAATGTTTTATTAGCTGTCGTTTTTTTATGGGGATCTTATGAGTTTCACCATAGTATGCTGTTGCTGATCTTCTTAATTCCAACAGTAGTTTTACCTATTGATAAGGCTTCCTTTTCTTTTATTTTATTGTTGTTGCTCCCTTTTATAGCTTATTTATTTAAAAGCAATTTATCCTTAGTTGACTATATTGAAGATGAGTACATTTTAGAGAAAATGGATAAGTATATGGAACAGAAAGGGGCTGTGTCTAACATATTCGGGATTATTCAGAGCGTTATTGGATATGGGGTTTTCATCGTTCCTTTAGTTATAGATTCAGTAGTTATATTTAAAAAACATAACAAGATCGGAAATTTTATCTTGAAGTTGTATAGAATAATGATTAGCACGGCATTTCTTGCAGTAATCTTCTTGTTTATGAATCTTGAATCTAATATTTTTGTTTATCGAGTTCTTTATATGACGTTTATCCCATTGACAATTCTTACTGTTTATTTATTTGAACAAAAATTATTAAGCAAGTCTAGTTACAAATTTATTGTTATATGGGGTATAGTTGCTATTTCTTATGTACTGCTTCATTTGTTATATGAGTATAGATAGATTACAGATAAGATTATGAAAGTATTGGTAGCTGGTGATTATTGTCCCATAGAAAGAGTAGGAGCGCTTATTAATGCCGGTGATTATGCTTCTGTGTTTTCTGATGTGAAATCTATTGTTGCGACCACCGATTATTCAATTGTTAATTTTGAGTGCCCAGTTTGCAATGATAATGTTAAACCCATTGAAAAACACGGACCCAATCTTAGGTGCTCTGAAAAAGGCGTCGAGGCTTTAAAATGGGTCGGTTTCAAGTGTGTGACGCTTGCTAATAATCACTTTCTCGATTATGGACAACAGGGCGTTTGTGAAACTCTGGAAAAATTAGATACCTTTGGTATTGATCATGTAGGAGGAGGTGTCAATTTTCAAGAAGCCTCAAAAACTCTCTACAAAGAGATAGGTGGAAAGACACTGGCTATCATCAATTGTTGTGAAAACGAGTTTTCTATTGCTACGGAATCATCTGCCGGTTCCAATCCACTCAATCCAATACAGCAGTACAATTCTATAGTAGAAGCACGTATAAAAGCTGATTTTGTCATTGTTGTTGTTCATGGTGGACACGAGAATTTTCAATTGCCTTCACCCCGAATGGTGGAGACCTATCGTTTTTTTGTTGACGCAGGAGCTGATGCCGTTGTGAACCATCATCAACACTGCATCAGTGGATATGAAATTTGGCATGGGAAACCCATTTTCTATGGTCTTGGAAATTTTTGCTTTGATGATTGTAATAGTCGTGATGTAATGTGGAATGAAGGTTATTTTGTTGTTTTCAATTTCAAATCACAAGATATAACGTTTATGTTACATCCATACATACAATGTAGTAAAGAACCAAGATTGGAATTGTCTATAAATGGTGCTTTAGATGAAAAATTGAGATACCTAAATGAGACAATAGCAAATCCAGTATTATTAAATTCAACAATAAAACACTATTATGAGTCGAATTCTAAGTTATACGAAAATATATTTGAACCTATATATAACCGTTTATTTTTAGCAGCAAAAGCTCGAAAATGCCTTCCGTCTTTTATAAGCAAGAGACGCTTATTAACAGCAATTAACTATGTGCAATGCGAAGCACATAGAGATAAATTGATATGGTGTCTAAAACGTCTTTTAGACATTAAAGATTAATAGCCTGTGATCGTCATTATTTCAATATACTAGTGAAATGCAATCATTATTATTTTTTTTTAAAAAACCAGCTTTATTATTTGACTCTCTGGTGCGCCATTATGGGAAATGGCTTCCTGATAAAACCTATTTAAAGATACGGTTTCGTTTGAAAACAGGTCGTTGTTTAAACCTCAATAATCCTACAGGGTTTAGTGAAAAAATTCAGTGGTTAAAACTTTATGACAGAAATCCCAACTACACGAAGATGGTTGACAAATATGCTGTAAAGTTATTTGTGGCAAATATGATTGGGAAACAATATGTTATACCAACAATTGGGATATGGGAAAAGACAACAGACATAAATTTTGATATACTGCCTAAACGATTTGTTCTTAAGACAACGAATGGTGGAGGTGGCAATGGTATTATTATTTGCAAAGATAAAAAGAGACTAGATAAAGAACAAGCTTGTCAAAAATTAAAAGAGTCTTTGAATAATGATATATATAAGTCGTTAAGAGAATGGCCATATAAAAATGTGAATAAGAGAATTCTGGCTGAGCAATATTTAGAAGACGAAAGTGGTGGTCTAAATGACTATAAAGTATTATGCTTTGGGGGTGTCGCAAAATTAATAGAGTTCCATACTGGTAGATTTACTGATAACTATGTGCAAGATTTCTATGATAGAGAATGGAATAAAACAACAATCTCACAGAACAGTCATTGTAAGGTATCACATGAGATTGCTCATAGACCCAGATGTTTAAAACAGATGTTAGATTTTAGTGAGAAACTAACTGAAGGTATGCCATTATGTAGGGTTGATTGGTATATAGTAAATGGTTGTTTATACTTTGGTGAAATAACCTTTTATGATGGAAGTGGATTTGAACTATTCGATGATGAAAAAACTGAACAATTGTTGGGTTCTTGGATTCATCTTCCTATGAATACCAAATAGTTGGAGATTTTAGGCCTATGGCTCGGATTGTAGAAACAAGTTAATAAATTCAGAAGTAGATGAGATATGGAGTATAGTAATCAAACTTATCGTTCTGTTTTTTTAGCTGATAAACAGAGGAATACATTGGGCGGGCATTCGCTTCGTTACATAAGGTATTTGCGACATGCCCAGTTTTCTAAAGGCGTCGTTCGTGTTTTCTATAGGTTTCTGATGCATAGGATGATGTTGCGTTATGGCCTTGAGATTCCCTGGAACTGCAAAATTGGAAAGGGTTTATATTTGGGACACGCCTACAACATTACCATCAATCCTCACGCTGAAATTGGCGATTGGTGTAATCTTCATAAAGGTGTGACTATAGGTCAGCAGAATAGAGGAAGGTTAAAGGGTGCGCCAAAGGTAGGAAACTTTGTGTGGATTGGAGTTAATGCTACTATTGTAGGAAAAGTGGAAATAGGTGATGATGTGCTGATTGCTCCCAATTCATATGTTAACTGCAATGTTCCTTCTCATAGCATAGTGGTTGGCAATCCTTGTCAAATACACCATAAAGATAATGCTACCCAAGGGTATATAAATAATGTTGATTTAAGCTGATGCCTAATACTAAACGTATATTATGTCTAATTGACTCCCTAGCATCCGGTGGCGCCCAACGGCAGATGGTCGGTCTTGCAGTTCTTTTAAAAGAAAAAGGATATGCAGTGAAGATGGTATCATATTTTGACATCCCTTTTTATAGACAATATCTTAAAGATGGTGGTGTAGAGTATGAATCATTACTGTGTGGTAAATCTTTGTTCAGTCGTTTATTGGCTATTGAGAGAGCTATTAAGCATTTTAGACCCGATGTGGTTATATCTTATTTAGATACACCCAATATTCTCGCATGTATTCTAAAGATAAGAAAAAGGGATTGGAAACTAATTGTTTCGGAAAGGAATACAACGCAGAAGAGGTCTTTTCGCGAACATATTAAGTTTTTCCTATACAAATTTTCGGATATTGTTGTTCCCAATTCATATAGTCAAGGTGATTATATCATAGACCATTATCATTATCTTAAAGATAGGTGTTTTGTAATAACAAACTTTGTTGATACCGTAACATTCTCTCCTGCGAATAATCATATTTCGGGAGAAGTACTGCGTATTATAGGTGTGGGAAGGATTATTAAACAAAAGAATATTCCATTATTAATAGAAGCCGCTAAAACAATAGTTGACAAAGGGTATAGAATTCGGGTGGATTGGTATGGCGATGAATTTGATTCATATAGTGATTGTATGACTCTTATTGAGCGCTTTAATTTGAAATGTTTTAAATTTCACAGACCGTGCGATCCCATATACGAAAAATTTCAAGAGTCCGATATTTTTGTTCTACCTTCATTATACGAAGGTTTCCCTAACGTGTTATGCGAAGCGATGTCATGTGGATTGCCAGTTATTGTGTCTGATGTTTGCGACAATAGTAAAATAGTTGCACACAATATTAATGGTTTTATATTTCAATCAAATAAAAAAGATAAATTAGTCGATTGTATTGCTAGTTATATATCTCTTCTACCTTCTCAAAAAAAGGAAATGGGAGAAAAGAGTAGAGAGATGGCTTTAAAATTTTTTTCTTCTGAAACGTTTGTTTCCAGGTATATCTCTATCATTGAGCGATAATTCATAACTGTTTATGCTTATTCGTTTTTATAGATTCAACAATTGGTTGTATAGGCATCATGTACCCGTGATACCAAGAATTATTTGGATTCTTCAATACCTTTTTTTTAATAGCTCAGTACCGGCTAGTTGTAAAATAGGAAAGGGAACGAAATTCGGTTATGGCGGAATCGCTGTGGTTATGCATGCACGCACTGTTATTGGTAATAATTGTATGATTGGACCTAGTGTTACTATTGGAGGGAAAAGTGGTTGGTATGAAGTACCATCGATAGGTAATAATGTCCATATTCATTCAGGTGCAAAGATTATTGGACCCGTTCGAATAGGTGATAATGTCGAGATTGGTGCGAACAGTGTAGTGTTGAAAGATGTTCCTTCTGATTGCGTTGTGGCTGGCATTCCGGCTAGGATTCTCCGTGGCAATATGACAGAGGATGACTGGAAAGAAATGAACAAACCCAAGGTTCGAGGAAATAACCCATTCCCTCAGACTCCGCTTAGGTGAGATTTTTCTTGATTTCTTATGATTAATACTAATAAACGTTTATTAATAGTTAGCGGTTATATAGAAGGAAAACCTACAGGAGGTGTTGCTATGCATGTCCATAGGTTGTTAATACAACTTATAGAACCTAATTATTCCAACTATGATTTGTGTGATTACAAAAAGGAAGGACTCTTTCTACAACTAAAAAAAATTTATAAGGCTGATGTAATGCATATCCATGCTTCTAACCCATATCTAAAGTGCTTTTATGTGTTAGTAGGTAAAATACTGAGAACAAAAACCATCCTTACTTTGCATGGTCGGTATGGCGTGTTTGGAAAATGGAAGAACCTCTTTAATAAGTGGGCTTTAAAATATTGTGATGCCCCTGTTCTTATTAATTCTGAAAGCTATACAGCGGTTAAAATGTTTAATAAAGCTGCCGTTCTTATGTCAGCCTTTATTCCTCCTATTAAAGAGGAAGAAGTGTTGTCGTCTGATATTGAAATGATAATGAGGAATTTAAAGAAAGAAAGTATAGCTCTTTTCATAACCAATGCTTCGAGTCGATCTTTTACGGTTGATGGGCAAGAGATATATGGTATACAGTTTCTCATTTGTTTTTTTTCTAAACATCCTGAGTTTTCTCTTATAGTTTTTGATCCCGAAGGCTATTATCATCAGATGTATAATAAGAACTTGCCTAATAATGTAGTTATTCTGACAGGGAAGCATTCTTTTTGTGGAGCAATGGAATTGTCTGATATAATCATTCGTAATACTCCTGTTGATGGAGATTCTTTCTCTGTAAAAGAAGCTTTGTATTATCATAAACGGGTGCTGGCTACAGATTCTGTAAGTCGTCCTGATGGCGTGTTTTTATTTAAGTATAATGATGAACAATCTTTTGTTTTAGCAATTACTCATGCATTAACATACAATGGCGTTGTTGAGTTGAAAGAAGAAAACGCCTTGCAGCATTACTTACGACTGTATTCTTGTTTTGGCGTTAATTTAGTGTTTAATGATAATGATGTCCACCTTCATAATTCATAGACGTTCTCGATTAGTTTGGCAAAGATTTATATTCATGTCCATGGAATTATAGCATTCCCTTGATTGTCAATAATTTCAAGAGGTAAAATCTGGTTATGTTGTACAATAGTGATGGATAAGCAGAAATTATACGAGAGTGCGCCAGTATGGTTGCAAAACATTGCGGTAAACTTGGAGGGAATGATTATATGCAAACGCCGTTATAATAGTCATTTCTACGAGTGTTTAAGGCGGTTTGAAGAGCATAGTTATAATCCAGAGATAGAACTGAAGCGTTTCCTGCTGAAGTCCAAGGATGTAACTGCGTATCAATCTATATTCACTCCAGACTTAGTTAAAGATTTGACATCCAATACTGCTGATTTATATGACTTATTGAAGAGGTTTCCTATCATTGATAAGATTCAAGTCAAAAAGAATATTGAAGACTTCATCAATAAAGATTATGATGGAAAGTTGTTTACCATGCGGACGAGTGGAACAACAGGCAGCGGATTGGCTTTTCCTTATCCTGTTGAGTTTGAGAACAAGCAATGGGCAATATGGTGGCGTTTTAGAAGGTCCCTAGGTATTCAGTTTGAAACTTGGTGTGGTTGGTTTGGCGGAAAGAGAATTATTAATCCTGACTGCAAAAATAAATCATTTTGGCGTGTTAATAATCCAGGTCGTCAGGTTATGTACAGCAGCTATCACCTAACTAAGGGTACTGTGCGCTTGTTTTATGATGATATGTTGAAACGTAAACTGGCATGGCTGCATGGTTATCCTTCTCATATAGCAATGTTATCAGCATTAATTATTGATGAGGGTTTGGAGCCTATGTGTAGTATAAAATGGGTAACTACGGGTGCTGAGGGTTTGGTTGGTAATCAAATTGTCATGATACAAAAAGCCTTCCCGAATGCCGTTATTCGTTCTCATTATGGTCAGAATGAAGGTGTGGCTATTATGAATCAAGATGGAAATGGGGATTGGTATGTTGAGGAAGATTTTAGCTACGTTGAGTTTATCCCATTAGAAAGAAACAGAAATATATGCCGAATTGTTGGGACTGGGTTCTTTAATAGCGCATTTCCTCTAATCAGGTATGATACAGGGGACTTGGCTACTGTAGAGAGGAATGAAGATGGAACAATAAAAAGAATCGTTTCTATAGATGGAAGAACCAGTAATACAATTAAACAAAAGAGCGGACACGAGATAACAGAAGCGGCACTGAGCATTGTGTTGCATGACTTTGATAATATAAAGGAAGCTCAATTCCATCAGGTTTCAAAGGAAGAGATTGTGTTATGGGTGGTAAGGGGTAGTAAATACTCTGAGGAAGACGAGTTGAAACTTAAAAAAGCTTTGTCCCAAGCCTTTGATAAAGGAATGTTAATAAAGCTGAAATATGTTGATAGAGTAGAAAGAACTAAAGCGGGGAAACTGAGGTTGGTTGTGACAGAGATGAAGTGAACCAGTAATAGATAAAACATGTATTTTTCTTTATTATTACACACTATTTCTCATTTGCGTCTTATACAGGCGTTTTATCGATTGAAATATCGTCTAATAAAATCTACCTATAAGACAATGTGTGAACCTAATCTTTTGAAAGGGTGCTTTAAAATTGATTATATTCCGAAATATCAATGTTACAAAGAAGGTGTCTTTTCTTTTTTAAACCTGGAACATCGGTTTGCCGACTGGAATTTTAGTGAGTACGGAGACTTATGGACATATAATCTGAATTATTTTGATTGGCTTAATCAGGAGGATATAGAGGGTCAGTTATGCAATAAAACCGAAAAAAGTGAATGGATAGACAAGTTCATCGTTGATGTGATTAGCAGCAAAATTAATATGGGCATGTCTATGGATTCTTATACAATTTCGCTAAGAAGTATAAACTGGATAAAGTTCTTCTGCAAGTATCCTGAGTTTGCAACCAAAGAGAGGCTTGATTCGTTATACTCACAGGTTAGACTTCTAGCGTGTAGACTTGAATATCACCTGTTGGGGAATCATCTTTTAGAGAATTTGTATTCATTGTATATCGCTAGTGTATATTATAATGATGAAAAGCTTTTTAGCAAATCTTGGAAATTGTTGAAAGAACAATTAAATGAACAAATTCTTTCTGATGGAGCACATTACGAGCAGTCTCCCATGTATCATTGTATTCTTCTTGATAGGTTGCTGGATTGCATTAATATTAGACCGACAGATTTTCTTCGTTCAATGGCTTGCAAAATGTTAGGGCATTTGGAAAGTGTTATTTGGAAAGATGAGACAATCCCTTTGCTTAATGATTCGGCATATAGAATAGCTCCATCTCCGTCTCAATTATTTAAGTATGCTAGACAATTGGGGCTTAAATGGAAACCATTACCATTGAAAGAATGTGGCTACAGAAAGTATGAGAATGCCAATATGGAAGCAATAGTTGATGTCGGAAACATAACAGCATCGTATCAGCCTGGACATTCACACGCAGATACTTTTAATTATGAGCTTAGAGTAGATGGAGTTCCGTTAGTAGTAGACACAGGAATATCTACATACGAGAAGAATAGCCGTAGACAATATGAGAGATCTACGGTTGCTCACAATACTGTTACCGTTGGAGATAAGGATTCTAGCGAAGTATGGGGAGGTTTTAGAGTTGGTAAAAGAGCAACTGTAAATATTTTATGTGAGGGAGAAAATATGATTACAGCATGCCATAATGGTTATAGCAAGTTATGCAAACGATCCTTTATGATGGACTCATCTGGTTTTTCTGTTATTGATTCATTATCTGGAATGGCCGTAAGTAGAATACATGTTGCAATGGATTGTTCTCTTGAGAAAAATGATATTGTCTATGTTGTAAGCACTCCACTTGCCAACATCGTCATTGAGGATGCAATTGACGTTAAACTTGAGAAAGCTAAGGCCTCTCTTGAATACAACAAGTTATACGAAGTAACGGAAGTGGTTATATCATTCAAGGATTCGTTACGATACAAAATTATATCGGAGTGAAGATACTTTTAGTAGCAGAACGTTTTTATCCTGAAGTAGGTGCTGCTCCTTCCCGCCTTACTAATATGGCAGATGGTTTAAGGAAGAGAGGGGTAGAGGTTGATGTTTTGACTAGCCTTCCAAATTATCCGCAAGGAAAGATTTATAAAGATTATAGATTCAAGATATCTTGTTGCGAAACAGTCAAAGGTTGTCGTGTTTTTAGATATTGGGTGTATTCTACCATTTCGAAGAGTTCTTTCAAGAGGGCTTTAAATATGACATCCTTTGCATTATTTATATGGCTATTTGCTTTTAAAGTTTCAAGAATAAGAAAGTATAATCTAGTTATAATTCAAACTCCTACATTGTTTGCGGCTTCTTCTGCTATGAAATTGTTCAAAGGCATTTATGGGAGAAAATGTGTTCTGAATGTTTCTGATATTTGGCCTTCAACGGCAGTGGATATGGGAGTAATGAAAATAGGTTCTATGTCATACAAATTAATGGCATTCTTAGAGAGGAAACTGTATAAAAGAGCAGATGCTATTTTAGGCCAGTCTAATGAGATTTTAAATCATATTTCTAAAATTGAGCCATCTAAGAAGTTATTTCTTTATCGAAATTTGCAAAAATATGAGATTGCCTCAACCCCAAGAATTAAGAGTAATCCATTTAAGATAATTTTTGCAGGAATGCTTGGTGTCGCTCAGGATGTTTTATCTATTGTCAAAAACATTGATTTCAAGAGTCTTGAAGTAGAATTTCACATTGTTGGGGGAGGCGCACAATATGAGCTAATCAAAGAGTATATTGTATCAAATCCGAATTGTAATATTGTCCTTCATGGGATAGTTCCAAAGGAAAAGATGGCTGAAGAATATAGCATGATGGATGCTGCGATTGTTCCACTGATGGTAAATATTAAAGGTGCTTTCCCTTCAAAGATTTTTGATATTCTTCCGATGGGATTACCTATTCTCTTTTCTGGAAGTGGAGAGGGGGCTTCTTTTATAGAAAACAATAACATAGGATATGTTTCGGATCCTTCAGACTATAATTCATTAACCAATAATATAAAACTAATTTCTTCTTTGTCAGAAGAAGATTATAGAACTTTAAGTTCAAATTGTCTTAATGTTGTTCATAAAGATCTAGACTTTGATAATCAAATATCTTCGTGCTACAATTTTTTAATTGAAGCCTCTTTATAATTCTTAAATTTCGTCTTTATTCTTGTTTTATGGGATTACATTTAATAGCATTATTTACTGCATTAGTATCCTTTTCGATGTCGTTAATAGCATATCCATTTCTTTTGAGGTTTGCTCGAAAGAATGGAATTGTGGATAATCCTAATTATAGAAAATTACAAAGAGAACCAGTGCCGGTTTTTGGGGGGCCTGCTGTATGGGTTGGTGTTCTTTTTGGGGTTGGATTTGCATTGCTGTTTGTTGACTCCAAAAATATGCCCATGGCTCTTGGTGCAATGACCATTATGCTTGTGTTGGGATGTATTGATGATTTGAGAGATTTACCTGCATCCATTCGTTTTCTAGTTGAGATAGGGGTTGTCTATATTATTATGGTATTAAGCGGTAGATTTATTAATGATTTTCATGGGCTATGGGATTTGCATGAGGTATCTGATTTCATTTCAATACCTTTATCAATTATTGCGGGCGTTGGGATAATCAATGCGGTTAATTTAATTGACGGGGTAGATGGATATTCTTCTGGATTTGGTGTGTTTGCGTGTATAATATTTGCTCTGATGTTCTTTTCTTCAAGAGTTGCAACAATTGGATACTTATCAATGGCTATTGCCGGAGGATTAGTGCCATTCTTTTTTCACAATGTTTTTGGAAAGAAGAGCAAGATGTTCATTGGAGATGGGGGAACGCTTATGCTGGGTGTAGCAATGGTGATAATGCTGTTTAATGTTCTATATGATAATACTGATTGCAGTAAGTGGGAGCAAGAAGGTATGGGACTTGTACCGTTTACATTAGCCGTTATGGCTATTCCGGTATTTGATACTTTAAGGGTTATGAGTGTTAGGATGCTTAGGAATAGATCTCCATTTAAGCCAGACAAGACACATCTGCATCATTTGTTTATAGATATGAAGTTCTCTCATATAGGAACAACGGTTGCGATCTTAACAATTAATACAATTATTGTGGCTGCGTGGTTTTTGTCTTGGAAGTTAGGGGTGACTATTGATTGGCAGTTGTATATTGTAGTGTCTCTGAGTTTGCTTGTGACTTTCGGATTTTACAGTTATATGAGAAATCAGGAAAGGAAGAAGACTCGTTTTTTCATTAAATGCTGTGCAATAGGGAGGAAGACACATATAGCTAGGACTGGTTTTTGGAAGTTAATGATGAATTTATGTGACCATGGATGGTTGTATGATGAGAAGAAATAGACTAGCAGTTAATAAGATGATCTGAAGTTTGTTGTAGTGAAATCGTTAAAAAAATCAATTAATAAAGCATTTATTGCTATAGTTAAGGCGGGGATTTGGGAGAAAGGTTTCCGCCTTAATGATTGTTTGGAAAAATCCAGGGAATTGGATATTGCTGAGTTAAACAGATTGGCTAATGAACAGGCTCTTTCTGGCATCTTGGCAATAGGATTGGAATATCTACAAGATGTGAAGATGAACATTGAAGAGGTTCTTCCAATTATGGAATCTTCTATGTCCATACAAGCAGCTAATTCTAGAATGGATGTCTTTATCGCAGAGTTATTTGCAGATCTTAATACAGAGAGAATCACTGCTGTTTTGGTTAAGGGGCAGGGAATAGCTCAATGCTATGAGAGGCCATTATGGAGAGCTTGTGGGGATGTGGATCTAGTATTGATTGGCGATAATTATTCTAGCGCCCAGTCTTTTCTGACTCGCAAAGCTGAAAAAATTGAGGAAGAAGTTATTTTGAGGAAGCATCAGGGGTTCAAGATAAAAGACTATATGGTTGAACTTCATGGGACACTGCATTCAGAGCTGTCTCGTAGAGTTGATAAGGTATTGGATGATGAGATAGATACGATGTTTAAGAATCAAGAGTTCCGATTCTGGAAGAATGGGGATTCTGTTATTCCGTTACCATCAGTCAATCATGATGTGGTGTTTATATTTAGTCACATTCTTCAGCATTTCTATAAACAGGGAATTGGGCTGAAGCAGATTTGTGACTGGTGCAGGTTGCTATGGACATATCGGGATGAGATTGATGTCGAGTATGTTGAGGATCGAATTAAGAAGATGGGGATTATGCCTGAATGGAAAGCGTTTGCAGCGTTGGCAGTGGATTCATTAGGGATGCCGGTAGAGGCGATGCCGTTTTATGATGATAGAAAGAAATGGAGCCGAAAAGCCTCAAAAATCCTTGATTTCATCTTTTATTGTGGAAATTTCGGCCATAATATTGATAGTTCTTACTATTGGAAGCATTCATATATCGTTAGGAAGGCGATATCGTTTAAGCATCGTTTTTCTAATTTCTTGAAGAGGGTGGGTATTTTTCCGTTGGATTCCCTGGCCTTCTTTTTCAATTCGTTGGTGGCAAGTTTTAAGGCGGTGGCGAAGGGTGAATAGGGGCGAAGTGCAATCGCTGAGGAAAAGGTTTATTAATAGGCGGCGGGAGGCTGTTTTTCGTTGTAGCGGTGAGGATTCAGGGGATTGGGCATCGCTGAGAATAAATAATGAGAGGGGCATTGGGCTTAGTCGGCTGTGCGACTGGTGTCGGCTGATGCGGTTGTTTAGGGGAGAGCTGGATTTGAGGCTGATGGAGGATAGGTTGTCGAGGATGGGGCTTGTGAGTGAATGGAGGGTGTTTGGAGGGCACGGTTCAGAATTATCAGGTCAAGGTTTCAATTCCAATCGCAGACCGCCAGGCTTTTGCTCTGGAGTTTCTGGAGTGGCCAGTGATGGATGATGCCTGGGGGCGGTGGTTTAGGAAGAAGAGGTGAATAATGGCCTTTTTCCCGTGGGGAATTCGGCCATAATAGGGATATGAGTTATTTCAGCAAATATCCGTATGTAGTAAGGAAAGCAGTATCTTTTGGTCGTAGAGTTGGGGCTGTGTTTAGGCATACGAGGATATTCCCTTTGGATTCATTGAGGTTTTTGCTGAGGATTGTGTTTGTTGGGTTGAGGGCTGCAGCGAGAGGGGAATTAGTTGTTAAAGTGTATTTTTATTGTTTTACTTATGAGAGCAGAAATGAGATCTATGAATATTAAAACATATCGAGAGTGTTTTAATATTTGTGATGTAGTTCAGAAGTCTCGATTGGGTTGTCGTCTTAGGTATTCTGACTTTCCGGCTGTGGTTGTCTCGTGTGCTTCATCTTGGACATTAGCTTCAACTTCAAGATGTTCTAAAAGTGGTAAGGTTAATTCTATCTCTTATAAAGAAACACCTAATTTGGAAACTGCATTAAAAGTTCTTGGAGGCATTGGGACGAGGCGTTATGGATGTTATAATTATATTGGGGCCTGTGCTGAACCACACGCCGCTAGAGTAGTTATGAAAGATATTCCGACTTTAACAGTAGTGGATTTAGTTTTTAGTTATGCGTATAGACCAAGAACGAAAATGGTTATTCCTTATTGCAGGAATTGTATAGATGTTTTTAATGTTAAGAATCCATGAACATGATTCACTATTATGATAATTATGCCCAATCTCGAGATATTGATTGCTTCTTCAGAATAGGGAATAGAGCTTTCCATTTTGCTTCAAATGGACAACCAATACCGCGGTTTATTACTAAAGATATTAATCAGGAGATACAATTTAGAGTTTATAGGCTTCTTCAAGATAAACGTAATGATATTATCACAATTTGGGAAAATATATATGAATTGATTTATAAAGAGTTAGGTGATAGATGGTTTATAGAGCTTCCTTTTGACGAACGAGAAAAACAAGAAAATATAATTGATGATTATGCTGTCTCTTTTCAGGTAATGGCTCGACTGGGCTTTATTTCTATGGATTTGGATAAAGGGGGCTTATTTCATGTGATAGCAATCCCGAAAGGAAATTATTCTTTTAATAAATACATTTTTGATTTATTGCCAGAGGTAAATGATAGAGATGTCTGGATTAAGGATTATCAAAGGATAAAAAATGCGGTGGAAGAGATTAGATTAGAGTAATTCTTTTTATAGGCGTTATGATATAGCATTGTTTGTTAATATTATGACTGGTCGTAGAGTCCTTACTACTCGGACAACCTCATTGTTTCCTTCTGGTAGTCCATCTGGACACATATTCTGAAATCGTCATCAAGTTAATCGTTAAGGTTGAGAATGAGTTTTGACCTGAAAAATAGTGAGAAAGACTAGTTGAAGAGGATGTTAACGCCATTGTGCTGGGGACGGTGTTCCTGTGCATTACATTGCAGATCCTAAAATTACCCTCTGATAATCAATGTTATAAGTGCATAGAAATATATCGAAATTATAATTTTAGAATTTTGCGCAATATGGAATTATGGATTTAGCCCGGGTTATTCAATTCGCAGATATATTCCCCGAGCAGAAGGAAAACCTGCCTAATCTAGGAAACTTGATTTCTAACATCGATCGTGAGCATTTATGTTCGATGACAGCTAATATGTTTTCACGTTTGGTAGAACAACCTTTTTTCGATAATGACTTGGATCCAAGGAAAGAGGAATATGACTATTTGAGATTTTTCCTATCAGACCATAATTCAGATTTTTTACAGGATGTTATCAATAGATATTATAACTACGAACAGCGTGAGAGGATAGACCAGAAGCTAAACGTAAAACATATAGCTACAACAAATGCTGCAGTTATGATGTTTCAACGTCTTTTTTTTGCTCTTCCCCCTTCAACGGATACTATAACGACTCAAACAGAAATTGATTTTTTCAAAGCACTCCTCATTATAAACCAAAACGTCTATGAGTTTGACTTCGATGGAGAGAAACACGAGGGAGAACCATATGATTTAAGGCTCGCTCATCTGTTTCTTGCAAACAATTACTCTAATGAGGATGTGGATTATGCAGATCTTAATGATGCGTTTCGTAGGCAGCTGGTCAAAGGAGTGGAGTTGTTTACTTTTCTTTGTAGAGATAGACGAATGAAACCTATTCGCGAGAACTTTTATTCTCATTTCCGGATAGGTAATTGGGTTGATTACATCATTCCCCACATAATGTGTTTGTATTGGATGAAGCAAAAAAGCGGTCTCCTTATAGTAGAAGGTAAGCATGTCACCGGCAGAAAGGCTCGTCGAGTATTAAAAAAAAGTTCTATAGGGTACTTAGATACAATTCCATACAAGGATAATGTTGATTTTAGGGAATTTAGGGGACGTCCGTTTATACATTTAGGCAACCACAGGTATGCTATTACTAACTTATCGTTTGTGGTGGAACATATCTATAATAGTGTATATTTCGAGTTGAAGAAATACAGTAAAGAAGCTGGTTTTATGAATGACGACGACTTCCGACGTTATTTCACTACGGAGTTTTCCCAGAACTTCATGCTTAATCGGTTCGTTCGAAAAGGACTCTCAGGAAAAGAGATTGTAGTTTATGACGGATTTCAGTGTGATTCTATTGTCAAGAAGGTGAAAGCGGATACTGTAAATCCACCTGATTTCTATTTGCGTTATGAGAACAGTTGCATCATCTTTGAATTTAAGGATACTTTGCTGAGTGCAAAGCTGAAAGACGAAAAGGATCCTGAGGCATTCTTTGAGGAGATAAAGAAGAAGTTTTTAGTGAGTGGGGATGGGAGTTTGAAAGGAGTCGCTCAGTTGATGAACAATGCCAAAGCAATACAAGAGGGAAAGTTTATTTTCGATATTGTAAATAGGGATACCGTTATATACCCTGTTCTAGTTGTTGATAATCCCGTGTATACAATACGTGGGATGCATACAAAGTTGGAGTATTTAATGAGAGACTATTGCAAAGAAAAGGGTGTTGATGGAAAATATGTTAGACCTTTGATACTGGTTGATGTCGCTACACTTAGACTGTATTCAGACTTGTTTTCAAAAGAGTGTTTTACTGTCGTTTTTGAAGAGTATTATAATGCTATAAAGTTATCATTCCAACCCAGTTATGATGATGCAGTGAATTCGCTGATGTCGTTCTCAGAGTATATGAAACAGAAGAAGGTTGGTGATATGGGAACAGTGTTCAATCAGCTTCTGAAACAGGCAGAACCGTATTATAAAAATGCTTAGGATGGACGTAGAATATTTCGGAAATTTTATAGGTTTAACTTCTCAAAGATTTGGAGGAAGAGAGTTAAACTGAGCTGACATTTTTGACTCAATCCTAAAGATAAGATAGTTGCGATAAGAACGTAAAAGATGTTAGTATAGGACAATATGGGCAAGAACCTAATTCATACAGGTAAATGTATATGGTGTGGTAAAGAGGAACCTGTGGCATCATTTCAGAGTGAGCCACACATATTACCTCAAAGCCTTGGTTGCGTAGAGATTGGTGTGGATGTGTGTGATGAATGCAATCATTATTTTGGTACTGCCACAAGAGGTATACCAAGTATAAATTTGGCATTCAAGGAGGTTTTTGGCGCATTCAGAACGTTTGGGAACAATTTGAACGAGAATACCTATAAAACATTCAAATCTGCTTTTTTTCAATATAGACATAGCCAGCATAAGATTATTATCAAGAATAGTTTTAATTCAAAAGCTATTACTCGTCAGTTCAAACGTAGTTTATTTGAGGTCTTCCTTCAAAAATACCATTTACTAACAGGTAATGGGAATCATCCTATGTTTGATAATGTTAGAAAATATGCCCGATATGGTGTAGGGAATCCTCATGTGTATTATGTTTTCAATAATATAGTTTTTACATCAGCAAAGAACGAGAGAGCTGAATTGTCAATGTCTAACAAAATTCTTGAGGATATGATGAATTCAGGTTTGTATCTTTTTTGGCTCTTTGGGCATATGTTTTATATCGAGGTGCTCCCCTTGGCATATAATGCTAATGGAAGTAAATTCTTGCAGATAGAGGCTTCAAAGTGGCTTATTTCAGCATCTGGTAACGAGGCAATTTATGAATTCAAGGATGTGATGGAGATAGATTTTATGATGGAGAGATTTCATTCAAAGCATTGTATTTGATTAATAAAAGGTGGTGGTGATGAGGTGGAAAAGATAGAAATGACAATCATCGCTGAGTGAAGAGATAATGATTATTGATAAAGAGTTACTGGATAAACTGACGGAACAGGCAAAGGCGTCGCCGAGGCTGAGGATGAACTATGACCTGAGGAATAGTGCGGAAGATAAATCGCAGAGGATGCTGAATGCGCTGGAGCCGGGGACGGTAATGCCGGTGCATAGGCATTTGAAGTCTAGCGAGACGGTGGTTTGTATCCGTGGGCACTTTGAGGAATATTTCTATGATGATAACGGGGAGTTGACGGATACGATTGATATGGTGCCTGGTGGGGTTGTTCTAAATGTTCCTATCGGGATGTGGCATAGTCTTAAGTCTTTGGAGAGCGGGACTGTGTTGCTTGAGTGTAAGGATGGGAGGTGGGAGCCGCTGGGGGAGGATGATGTGATGGAGATAGAATGAGGTATATTGGAGGAAGTTTGCGTGTGTTGTATATGATGTCAAGACATGGAAGATAAAATGGTATTAGGCGAGAAGTTAATTAAACTCTTAGTCAAGCAGAATGCTACTCCTGAAGAAAAGAAGGTTCAGGCGCTGATTAAAGCAGCATTGCTGAGTGATAATGAATCGTGGGCGGTTCCCAGCGAAGGCGATAGGCTCGAAAAGTCTATGCCTTGGGCGCAAGGGCTGACAAAGTATAAGGGAAGAAAATTGGTTGAAAAGAAATGATTAATACGTTAGCTGACCTCTTGAATGCTTTTTCTGAAAAAGAGAATCAAAGGTTGAGAGAATTGGATATAACGCATCCGCCAACTATTGGTGCGATGTATGAGGGAGTGACTGCAGATATTTTGCACAAGTCACTTTTTTCTGGGCTTAATCTGGTTGTTGCTAAAAGTAGCTTCATTAAGGGAAGCAAAAAGGAATTTGATGTTATTCTGGCAGAGGGAGAAGGATGTCCAATCCCCTATACGGATAAATATGAATTTGTGCCAGAACAGGTTCTTGTAGTTATTCAAGTGAAGAAAACATTCAACGCCAAAGAACTTGGAGATAGCTATGAAAATCTGATGTGCATCCCTGATTTGTATGTTGATATACCACCCAAAGAGTATATGTGTCGGTTGGCTACAGATTCGGTTCATAATACTCTGCAAAAGAGTATAACAGACTATGAAAATGGAAAGTTGTCGTTTGAAGAAGAGTATGTTTATCATAGTCTAGTGACGGAGGCTCAATTGCCGGTTACTGTTGTATTGGGATATAATGGACTGAAGTCAGAAACATCATTAAGGAATAAGTACTATGAGTATTTTATGGACAAGGTATCAGAGGATGGAAATATCAGACGGGGGTATGGACCTAATAACTTCCCCTCGCTTATGATTTGTGAAGGCAACTCAATAGTGAAACTTGCGGGTACCCCATATAATGCTCCTCTTAGTAAGTCTCCATTGGGATGGTGGGACTTTATGGCCTCGACACATCATAACCCAATGTATATCTTCTTGGATGTAATATGGACCAAGCTACAGTATCGGTTTGGATTGCCGGCATACATTTTTGGCGAAGATCTCGAAACGCCTAAAATGACTCCGTTTATGTCGTGCAGAATTGCGCAGAAAGGTGACAGGAAAGGATGGGAACTATGGTACCATGATTATGAAAAGAAAGATCTGGAATCAGTTGAAGGAGTTCTAGAATGGGAACCGTTCTATCTTGACGAGATCCAATACCGTGTGATGAATGTTCTATGTGTAGATGGAGAGCTGGATTATTCGGAGGTCCCTTCGTTAAAGAAGGATGCATTTGAAAGTGGCTATGAATCACTCGAAGCATTGATACAATCGCTATGTAAAACAGGCTTGGTAGCGAAGGTAGGAGAAAACAAGATACGCTTATTATCAAGGGGATGTCAAGTTATGATGATCGGAGATAAGTTTATTATGGGTGAGAATATTTCAGGACGCATGGATAATTGGCTGACAAAGCACATGGGAGAGTTCTTGCCTTGGATGAAGTAAAATGATACTCTGACGTATTTTGTAAAGATAGAATGAAATATAAGGTAAGGCATCACAATGAGCGGGAACCAGACGGAAATAAAAGTTAAGATTACTCAGGAAAGCCTGCAGCCCAAACGGATTAGTCCAGAGGAAAAGGCATATCAGAGTGTGCGCGATATAGAGGAACGTCTCAAAAAAGGAGATGCTACGAATATCGCGCTGACAGGCCCGTATGGCTCTGGAAAGAGCTCAATCCTCATAACACTCAAAGAAGAATATCCTGAACATCATTATCTGAACATCTCCTTGGCCACGCTCAAACCTTCGGATGCCATAGCAAAAGAGAGTAAGGAGAATGGGTCGGGCGTGAAGGGCAAGGAGGAACTCTCAAAACTGAATCTGGACAGGCTAATAGAGTACAGTATTCTTCAGCAGCTGATATATAAAGAGAAACAAGAGGTACTTCCAAATACACGCTTTAAGCGGATCTTTCACCTGACAAGCAAACGGGTATGTGAGATAACGATAGCCATCATACTGGCCATACTTTCGAGTATTATACTCTTCGAGCCATCTTTTATGAGGGTGGAATGGCTTTGCAAGGTGTTAGGCAGAGAATGGATGAATGTTGTAGGTGATAGCATGAGCATCGCATACCTGCTCTGGTTTGCGTATAAGTCAATCTCCATGATAGTTCCGGCAGTGAGCAATAGTCGTTTGAATAAACTCAATTTGAAGGATGGCGAGATTGAAATAGTGGAGAATACCTCAATCTTCAATAAGCACCTGGACGAGATTTTGTACTTTTTTGAGAAGACAGACTATGACGTGGTGATGCTTGAAGACTTGGATAGGTTTAACTCAATTGATATATTCTTGAAGTTGCGCGAACTGAATCTACTGCTGAATGAATCGAAGGTGATAGAGCGGAAGATATTCTTTGTATATGCCGTTAGGGACGATATGTTTCAGGATGCAGAGAGGGTAAAGTGTTTTGACTATATCACAACGGTAATACCCGTCATTAACCGCTCCAATGCAAAGAACCAGTTGAAAGAAGAATTGCAGAAGCGAGGTATTTCTGAGATTTCCGACCGTCATTTACAGGAATTGGGCTTTTTCCTATATGATATGCGGCTTCTGAAAAACATTGCCAACGAGTATGTCCAATACAGAGGGAAACTCTCCGAAGGTATCAGTAGTGAGAAACTGTTGGGAATGATAGTATATAAGAACTTTTATCCACAAGATTTTGCTGATTTGCATGACTGTAAAGGCATTGTATATGAGTTGCTGAATTTGAAGGAAACGTTTGTTGCAGCAAGGATAGAGGAACTGGATGACGATAATAAGAGGAGGCGTGATCTACAAGAAAGGCATCAAAAGGAAAGGCATCTAAAAGAAACCGAACTTAGAAGAATCTATTTGGAGGGCTATCGGGAACAATTGATTTCTTCGATGCAGCAGATAAAGATTGGGGATACCAATTATAGTATGAAGGATATTGCTGCAAATGAAAAACTTTTTGAGGCGTTGATTGCTAATAAGAGTATAAAGTATACGTACATTGATACGAATGGAGGGTACTATGGCGGGCAGACCCGACAGACTTCAACTGAGATTTCTTTTGAAACCATAGAGAAAAGAATAGACCCTTCAAAGACCTATCACCAGCGGTTAGACAGCATTAGGATAGCATTTGAGGAATTTGAGGCCTCAAATATCATTGAGATACGAAAGGAAGACATTCGTTCGCAGACACTCAGCCAGATTATGAGTGCGGTAGACTATGGTTCTATAGAAGCATACACCAAGCTGAAAGTGCCGCGTCTGATAGAATTTCTGGTGTTGAAGGGCTATGTTGACGAGAACTACTATGACTACATCTCTTATTTCTATGCAAACTTCATAGATGCTCACGACTGGAACTTCGTGTTGGACTTGAAACTCAACAAGACGCATCCTTACGATTACCATATCAATAATGTGGAAGCTTGTCTGGATGAGATTCCCAAATCAGTTTATAGGAAAAACGCTATTCTCAATATCGACCTTGTTGATTTCCTGGCTGAACACCAGGCAGACCGAATGAATAAGATGCGGCTGTTGGTTTTGCTAAGAACGGCAGTAGAGGGAAAGAAATATGATTTTCTTGCAGCGTATTACCAAATTGGGCGTCAACAGGATGTAGTGTTTCCTCTGTTGTTTGACCAGCACAAAGGTCTATGGAGTGCAATGGAGAATAAGGATGATGAGAAACAGAATCTGAAACTGGGCTGGTTTAAATACGCAGAGAAAGAACAGAGTTGCGAGGGAAGCAGAAGGTGGCTGAACGAACACTTTGCTTTTATGACAGATCATTTGCTGGATATAGATGTACAACAGTGGTGTGCTCTGATAAGAGACGGGAAATATCAGTTTGAAGAACTGAATGAGGTATCGAGTGATCTTTTAAATGCTGTGGCAGATACCAATGCATATAAACTGACGCGACACAACGTGGAGGTTCTTGTGGGCAGTCTCCTTGATATGAATCTTGACTCCGTGTCCTATACTCTTGTCAATCAAACTGAGCATGAACAACTGATTGAAAGGGTGGAAGAAAACCTCTGGCAGTGTATGAAGACTGTTTTTGCAGTGCCTGAGTCGGAAAAAGAAAGTGTAGATGCCATATTGGGCATCATGTTGGATGCACAGGTGACGGAAGGGGACAAAATAGCCTATCTGAAAAACCAGCAGAATAAGATAAACCTTGAACAGGCAGAGCAAAAGGATATAAAAGCCTTGGCGTTGAAATGTGACGTTGTGGAAGTAAACTGGGAGAATGTTATTCATTATCTGAACGAAGTCAGCGAAAAGAAAGCAGATGAAACATTAATAGCATTCGTTGAAAAACACTCCGGCGAACTCGCTTTGCAAGACATTGCCCAATTATCCTCCGAAGATGTGGAAAATCTGCTTGACGAGTTTGTTAGTACAGACAATCTGAGCTTTGATTCATTCACCAGAATCGTTGGAGGTTTTGATGGATGGTTTTATAAGGGGGGAGTCCCTTCCATCGAGGAGCGTCGTGTGCTGGTGCTAAATGAGAAGGGGATGATACATTACACAGCGGAGAATACGGAGAGTATCATCAGCCACTACTCTGCATCTGCATTGATAGAATACCTGTTAAAACATAAACGAGAATGGCTGAAACAGCCTGAAGCGGTAGTTTATAGCACAAACGCGGCTATGGGTATTTTGAAATCAGGTCTTATGACTAGTGAGAAAGCAACCGTTATCCCTTGTTTTGATGGAGCTATCGTGACAGAAGAATTGGCTGATGAGATTATTCATGTTCTCAATAAGCAGGAGATCATGCTCAGCAAGGACTTCCTGTTGAAAGTGATGAAGTTGACAAAGATGTCGAACGAGAGGTTGAGGGTGTTAAACTACACATTGGAGAAGAATGCATTTGATGAAGATGTCATTACCGCTTTCATAAAGACGTTGCACATTCCTTATCAATGTATTGCAGAGAAGGGGAAGAAACCGGAAATCCCAAATAATGTAGAGTCCTGGCGTTTGCTGAAAGTGCTAAAGGCAAGGGATTATATCTCGTCTTATTCAGAGACGAAGAAGGGAATTCGTGTGAATACTAAGTTGAAGTAATAGGTAAGGAATTATGGCTAAAAGTTAAGTATTTATTGTTATTCGGTATTAGAGAAAATATGAGCGAGATAAAGAATAGTTTTCTGAGGGAGCTTTCGCTCCTGAAGGAGTCGGAAGACCATATTGAATTCAAAGAGGCGAAGCATAACTTCGACTATAATGGCGGGTCGCATAAAGAGCCTATGGAACGGAGGCATTGTATCCTTGGCTATGTGGCTGCATTGGCGAACGAAAAAGGTGGCAGGCTGGTATTCGGGATGAAGGACAAGCGGCCTCATGATGTCGTTGGGACTACCTATGAGCAAGGAAACCTTGGTGCGCTGGAGGATGCCATCTATGAGAAGATGCATATAAGGGTACGCATAGACGAGGAGTTTGAACCGTCGAAGGATGCACCCGACAAGAAGCGTGTGATCATCTTCAATGTGCCGTCTCGCCCGATAGGGAAGATGCTGAAGTTTGAAGGTGTGCCGCTGATGCGAACAGGCGAGAGCCTGCGGGAGATGTCGGACAGCGAGATGCTGAAGATACTGACCGAGCAGGAACCAGACTACTCGGCCAAGGTGTGCGAGGGCTTGACTATGGAGGATTTGGATCCCAGGGCCATCGAGGTGATGAAGCAGAAGTATGCGGAGAAGAATGAGAATCCGGGGTTTGAGTCGATGTCGGATGAGCAGGCGTTGCGTGACCTTGATCTGTTGGTGGAAGGGAAGCTGAACTATGCTGCACTGGTGCTGCTGGGGAAGCAGAAGGCTATCAGGAAGTATATGCCGCAGAACAATGTGGTGATAGAATACAGGAACGACCCGGCCAGCATCCAGTATGACGCGAGGATAGAAATACAGCAACCGTTGTTTCTGGCGGTGGAAGAGATATGGGCTTATATCAACCAGCCCACGCTGAATCCGCAGGTGCATATCAGTGAGAATGCCTACATCTTTGACATTAAGCTGTTCAACAAGGAAACGATACGCGAGGCTGTATTGAACGCCATCACACATCGGTCGATGATTGTGCAGAATGATGTGGTGATCAAGCAGAGTCCTACAGAGCTGAACATAACGAATGCCGGTGGATTTCCGATAGGGGTGGATGTGAGCAATGTGTTGACCGTGAACAGTACGCCTCGAAGCAAACGGCTGGCGGAGGTGCTGCAGAAAACGGGACTGGTGGAAAAGTCGGGGCAGGGTGTGGACAAGATGTTTACGAACTGTATTATGGAGGCTAAGCCGCTGCCGGACTTCTCGGGTACGGACAACTATCAGGTAAGCCTGAAGTTCAAGACTGAGATACGGGATGTTCCATTCCTGATTTACATCAGACAAGAGCAGAACAAGAGACCTAAGCATCATAAGCTGAATGTTTTCCAGTTGATAGCTATCTATAACGTGTGCTTTGGTGACGGGCTTGAGGTGAAGGCTACGACGGTTGATGAATTGGTGGAGGAGGGTATTCTGTTACGGTCGAGGACAGGGAAACTGTCGATGGCGAAGGAATATCAGAGTATTTATTCTGAAATACATTCTACAAAGAATATCAATTGGATTGGGGCACTGAAATCTTGTGCTGCAAATTATAATGATGTGATAACTCGTAAGACCTATATGGAGTTTCTTCCCGAGTGGGTGTCTGTCGACAGGGTGAGATATATCCTTTCCAAGCTGGAGGCCTCGGAAGTATTAAGGAGAGAAGGCACAGGGAAAGGAACTAAGTATAGAGTGATTAAGTTGCGTGATGATATTGAGCTGTAAATTCCCCATAAAACTTTGAGTTTTCCCCGAAAAATGCCTGATGAAAAGTAAGGAAATGGCTTAGAATCTCGATTTTAAGGGTGTTTGAGTGAATGGGCTATTCCCCGAAAAGGATCCTGATAATCGACTAAAGTTTATGGTGATGTAAATGGCGATGTAGATGGCAGATTAAATGACGGATTAAATGACGGATTAAATGGCGGATTAAATGAAAGCCAAATAATGACGTTGGAGTATATTCGTCAACATGAAGGATGTCAGGTTAAGCATATATCTGCGGAACTTAATGTGCCAATTGATACCATTGACAAGCATATAAGTGTTTTGCTGAAAATTGGCGTAATTGAACGCCGTGGAAGCAAGAAGACTGGTGGATATTACATCAAGAAATAATGAACGATTATGATACTGAAATGGATATTTGACAGGGTGGTCTCGCTGTTTGGGACTGCTGATTCTGTGCCCGGAGGAAATGCTGAGGTGAGGAGAATGTAATAGGTGTTAATCGCCCGATCGATATTGTTATAATCTGAAATTTGTTTGTCAGTTTATGAGAAATTGAGTAATTTTGCAGTAAGATTTGAGTAAAATTACTATGCAATTTGAGTAAATTTTCAACAAAACTGAATTTATTAATTCATTGATAGACAAAAAGATGATGTACAAGCGAAGTCAGTTTGAGACGCTGAAGGGGCGTATAGAGGAGCCTCGAAGGTTTATGCAGGTGGTGGTTGGTCCACGTCAGGTGGGCAAATCAACACTGGTAGGGCAGGTGCTGGACGAGGTGAGCATCCCTCATGCAACAGAGGTCGCCGATGCGGTGGCACCAACCGACAGCGACTGGATTCACCGCATCTGGGAGGCGGCGCGGTTGACGATGTCACTGCGCAGACTGGAGGAGTATCTG
>JAEEGL015635474.1_pt1 | contig 37194 bp, 29 predicted proteins | sample 9134231 | NCBI WGS metagenome assembly JAEEGL01 (sample SAMN16246548, study PRJNA631951) | gut metagenome | biome: gut microbiome; feature: rumen; material: fiber-attached | host: Bos | place: Iran: Karaj | collected 2018-10 | reverse complement strand
CTTATTGTCCGCGATGAATTCACACGCAAATCTTTTAAGGAAGAATGGAACACTCCGCGCATCAATCTTGCTCCTGTTCCGCCTTCCCTTGTCTTGGCAAGTTACGGCAATCTGAACTTGAGCTTCTCGCAGGCTGTTTTGGACACGCATTATGCCACTATGTGCGGACCATTTTGCGCCATGGTGGAGACCAACAGTTACGTATTCTCCATCAAGGGCGTCACGCGCTTAGTCACCGAAGTTCGTCGCGGTGGTGTGCCCACCGACAATGAGGCCACGCAGAACGCCAGACGTGAGCTTGAGAACATTGTCAATAAAGAGATTATGCCGTCTCTGGAATCCCATCCATGGCGTCGTCTTACGGCGCATCCAAGCGGCAAGGCACGCTCATCAGGGCTTCTGGAACCAGATTTCACCAACCTAATGATGTCTTTTGATTATCTTCCCGAAGAGTATCGTTCTCGCATCCTTCGCGAAGTGACAGCAGAACAGCACAATTTCTTCGACAACAGCCTTAAAGCCACCGAGCGCCTTGGCGGAAAGGATGCCTCGCCAACGCTTGTCCTCGTGAACCATCCCGTGTTTAATCCGCTTTCAAGCAAGTCCATGAACATAATTTCCAGACATGTAAAGAACAATGGGATTGACGGTCCTTGCTATGAAGGACTTCGGTTGCATTTGGCATGGAGTCTGGGACACTATGCGCAGCAGTGGGAGTTTGTCGAGAGCCGTCTGCCAGAACTGGAACTGTCATACAATCTAATTTTCAATAGCCTTGATTGGGCGTATTCTCTGTGTTGGGATTCGTATGGTGGCCTCCGCATTGGCAACGGACTTCAGGAGAGCACCATTATGCACGCAGGTCTGTTGGGCTATGCACGTCTCTTGCATAAGTTGGGCAGAAATGAACAGAGCGACCAAGCCGCCTGCCTCGCATTGCTGTTAGTGCCTGGAATGGTCACATGCACTGTTCCAGCAACCTGCGACTACAACCGTCGGCACCGTGGCTACATTCTTAATCACTCAAAGTCGGAAGAGATCGATTTCATTGAGACGAATGCGCCAGACAGATACAACGAGGTGAATGAGCGTGGCGGTTTTTTCCTCTGGCACATCTATCCTCGCAATAGCTTCAACTCAGGCATTATCATGACTCATCTTCCAGAAGTGCTACGCCTTTTCAAAGAGTATTGGGGCGATTTTAGCGACAGACATTTCTCTGGTGGTTATGACGGAAAAATGTTCAGCCGTGACAATCCTATGCGCCTTGATGTCTTCTGCTATGCGGTGCCGCATCCGCCTTTCCCCGTGGAGGAGTTGCTTCGCCTTCGACAGCGCGTTGGTTTTGACTGTTGGCAACGTCTCGCCGACCAACGCGCATTCCTCGAATACAATAGCCAGATTTCATGGGAAAGGCTTTGGTAGAGAAAACAGACTTCTTTTTGATGTGAAGTGAATCTATGGTCGCGAGACCAAATTATTGCTTGATGATTTTGGCTTCCGCTGATACGCCTGTCAAGACATCGGTGGCTTTCAGCGTCCAGACACCGTCTGGATCATTGTCTGCGATTCTGATGCGAAATTCGGCCTTTCCATTTTCGGCGATAAGATTGCGCTTCATGAAGAAACGCGGCTCCCCCTGCGGCGGGACAAGTTCGGCGTGAATGACATGGCGTTCTGGTTTGCCGTCGGAGACGTTTATCTGAAGAAAGGCGGCTAAGTCCTGAAGGCTTTGCATGGTTTCTGGAGCTTGAATCTGAAGCGAATTCACCTTATAAGGATACACGCCCCAAACAGCCGCGTCGCCTGAAGCGACTGTCGCCCTGACATTATTGCCTGTTCCCAAATACTTTCTGGCGCGGAGGTCATAGATATGACCATTGACTGGGAAAGTGAATGTCTGTGCCAGTGAATCATCCGATTTTGTTTGGTCGCGAAGGATGGCAAAGATATGCATATTACCGCAGACGAAATGCATGGCTTCACGTCCAGAGGTCTTTGCGGCATCCTCAACCGAAACCAGCGGAGGGCATCCCGCATTGTTCAAAGCATCAAGAATCGTCTGTTTCTGAGCGGCATCCTTGTTGTCGAACATTGTTCCGAGGAGCATGATTTCACCATTCGCGAAAGAGGAGTTTTCCCGTTTCTTTCCGAGTTCATCATATTCGCCTGGAAGGAAGTCGGCAATGACAAGACCACCGTCGGCAATGAAGGCCTTCACGGCTTTTACCTCTGCGTCCGACATGGCGTGGATTCCAGGCATGAAAAGAACTTTGCGGTTGTTCAGATTTCCGCCGCAAATCTGTTCTGAAGCAACGAAATCGTACTGATAGAGGAGTTCCTCTAGGGCGTAGGTGATGCGTTGACGGCTGTAAAAGAGCTTCCAGAGCGGGCTGTCTGGAATGAGTTCACGATTCCGCGTCTCTTTTCCCAAAAGGAACGCCAGCAGGAAACTGTAATGTGAGTAATAGACGGCAATGTCGTTTTTGCTCCATTCGTATGAGAGGAAGAGCTTTCCCAAGCCATTTAGCAGATTGGACTTCTTCAGACTTTCCTCCAGATTCACCGCATCCTTCGTATATGCGCCCGTGAAATCCAGCAGATTGTAGGAGCCGCCTCCAGAACTAATGCCTGTATATGTGCCATACCAAGTAAAGCCGCCGTAGCGATGAAGCGCGAACCACCATGGCTGGAAGAATGTCTTTGCGCGGTTGAAAAAGTAACCTGTGTAACCCCAGAGGCGCATGTCGGGACGGAAAGAACGGAAGAACTCATCGAAATTGTTGATTGGAGCCTCTCCCTGATAGACCATGGATGTGTATTCGTGGGAAAAATCGGTGCCCGATTTAGTTGTCAACTTCCAATAATCGGTGCTGCTCAAGGCTGATTCACCAAAAGAGTTTCCAGCGGAGAACTTCACGCCTGGATCTGCGTCGTGTGTTGCGTCCGCAGTCAGTTTTGTGGCTTCGCACCAGCGGTCCACATTGAAGTTGCGCCATTCGATGAATTCGCCGAATTTTCCGCTTGACCGTGCGTCGGCAAGCCGTGCGGGCTTCAACTGCTCGAAAGATTCGTATGCGGTGCCCATGCGTTGATTGAAGTTCGTGATAGTTCCGTATTTGTCTTTCATGCGGATTTGATATTCGGCGATGTTTTCTGGATGCTCGTCCACTTCTGCATTGGACGTCATTCCGATCATGCCTGGCTCATCGCACAGTATGGAATAGACGACGCCCAACTGGCGGTTCTTTTCAGCTCTTTCTTTCGCAATTCGTTCAAGCTTCTGTCTGGATTCTTTTGTGTTGTACTGCTGATTGCGGACATGGCCGTTTTTGTGTGCCCCGCCCCAGAATACATCCGCGTTCACCCATCCAAAGCCTGTTCCCATGCCTGAGTTCAGAGTAGCGGGACCGTAGAAGGAAAGTAGATAGGAGCGTATGCCGATATTTTCCAACTGTCTGTCCGAGCCAGCCGCCAATCCAAGCGTAATCGGTTCGTAATTCCAAATTGCGGGAGTGAAATCTTCCAGCAGACGCTTTCGGTCACGGTCTTGTGCGAACACGGCAATCCGTTTGATGTCTTTGATCTGTTTGCCGTTGCGCAATCTGATTTCCACAATACCAAGATTAGTGTAGAGCGGCGCCAGAGGGATTTGCAGAAGTGTGCTTTTAGTGGCTTCTTCCGTTCCACGTTCTAGGCGCCGTCCGCTGAAATCTTCAAGCGTCCAGTCAAGTGTCATGCCTTGTGCGTCCTCCGCAACGACTTCGATTTCCGCCTGTTCCATACCTTTGTGGTAGAGTTTGACGTCCTTGAGCGAAACAATGCTTGGCCCTTCGTGAGAAAAGGTCCTTGCGGAATAATCGATGGTCTTGCCATCTTTGTCCAAGGCGTGAACGGAGAAGACATGATTTCCGCTCATGGAAAGTTCGGGCAAAACGATTTCCGCCAAATCGTTTCGGACTGAGGATTTACCGTTTGCGGATGTTCCGCCGTTTTTATCCGTAATTCTCCAAACCAGAACCGTGCCGTCCTTCAGGTTATGGCTTTTGACAATCGCCGAATTCCCGTTTATTGTGATGTCCAAAATGCCCACGTCCATTTTCCCTGCAGTATAAAATGCCAGACGCGCCAACCATGCTTTGTTGAAATCGCTCCACGGAAATCTCTCATACGCCATTGCGGAAAAATCAGGGAGCATCTGAAACATCATATTTGAATTCGGACCATAGTAAAAAGTTTTCCCCACGACAACAATACCACTTCCGTATCTGCCCTCTTGGAGTCCGTCTAGAGGGTCGTTGCTCCAGTCTCTGAATGCCGCTGGTTTGCTCAGCATTTCCACGGGAAGCGCCTGTCGTAGTAGATGCTCTGCTTCGACTGGTTTCATATGTGCCGTTTTCAACAACGTTGTGAAATTCCCTTGTGCGCCCGTGACATTCCAGAAAAGTCCCGCTCCCTTTTTGATGTTCTTCTCAATTTGCTCAAAGAGCTTTGCGCCAATTCGTTCGCCAACTCCATCTAGTCCGCCGACCATGTATATGTCATATTTGCCATCCTCCAGACGGCGTAGAATCTGCTTCGGGTTACCAGGCGTATAATAGGTGTCAGAATTCTTGTCGGTAACCGCAAGTTGGTCCACAGTGACATTGAGTCCTGTGAACAATTCAGCGGCGTCCGCAAGCGCAATAAGTTTTCGACCGATTACCAGAGCAGTCAGAGGCTTTGCTGACTGTCCATAAAGATTTTCGGGCAGACGGATTTCCGTGCCTGGAATGATGTTTTTCACGCCAGCACGTGCGACTTCACGGATTTCGAGCGGTGAGATTCGCCCTTCGTAGAGACTGATGTTTTCAATCTCGATTCCCGTGTCGTCGCCCCTTGTACCGAGCCTATAGAATGCGAAGTTGAGAAAATCTCTGTCCACAGCCTTGAACGGGAAATAGTACTCCTGAAAATCGGGAGTCAATGCGATGTTCCAGAATGGATATGGTCCCTCTGCGTAACGGTCTTTGCCAAGCCTAAGCATCTGGATTGCGCCGATAGAGCCCTCCTTGCCTATGCGACGGGCGCGGATTTTCATCGTGTATTCCTGTCCGCCGCGCATTGGAATTCGTGGACCTAGGGACATGAAATTATATGCCTTTCCAGTTGCGCGTATGATCCAGACATTGGAAAGAATCAGTGTTTCCTGTCGCTGGATGTCGGGATTGGTGAATGCTTTTGTCATAAAATCAAATCCAGGGTCAGGCATCATGTTGACTCTCAGTTTTTCTGAACTGGCCCAGATTTCCTTCGGTTTGCCAGACGCGGACGTCATGACCGCGCTGCTCCATTTCTCAGGCACATGATAGTTCGGGACGCCCGACATTACTGCAAACGAACTCTGCTGTTCCGTGCCTTTCGGCATGTCGATGTTGTAACGGCAGACGTTGAAGCGGATTTTCTGATCATTCGCCGTGAATCCAATGCTTTGAAGCGGTATGACAAGATTGGCAGTCCAGTGATTGTCGGCGGTGAAAACATAATTCCGTATTCCAGGAATTTCCTGTTTTGTCCGTCCGACTCCAGTGTAGAGGAGACCGCCCTCTGATATGGCGATTTGATAATAATTGTCGGATGTTTCCGACTTAAGAAACACCTCAAAGTTATTGTCTGAAAACAAACTGCGCTTCAATGAGCGGTCGGAGCGGAATTCCTGTCTGAAATCGCCGCGCAGGCTAATGTAGAGATTCTCATTGTCGTAAAGCATCTGCGCGGAGGATGGGCACAGTTCCACTCCGACTGTGTTTGGGGCGACGAATCCGCATATGCGATCTGCATGGCTTGACATTATGCCATTGACATCCGCCCCCTCTGCATTGAACGGCGCAGAGGACACCTTGTGGATTTGGGGAAGTTCTTCGCTTGAAAGTTGTCCTGCGTGAAGCAAGACAGTTGCGACGATGGTTAACAACAACGCATGTTTCATGTATTGTCTCCTTCTTAATTTGAGGGCGTTCTGTTGAACATCCGTTATTTTTCAACGGAGATTTTGGCGTCGGTGCCCTCCCACATCTCGAAGTTGATTTGGAATTCGGCTGTGTCCTGTACAAAGTAGATGTGTTTTTTGATGATTAAGCTCATGTCACGCGCGGACTTGGCGACCAAAACGCCTTTATTGTCGTTGACGACTTTGAATCTATCGGGCGCGATGAAAAAGAGATTGCCAGATTCGCCTGTGGCACGGCGGGCGGTGCCTCGCAGGCAGAGTGATTTGGCGTCCCATTTAAGGTCGGTGATTTCAGCGTCGCCTTGGCGAACAGTCATGTCCGTTGACAGCAGCCACGGATGGTCATGCTTCTCCTCCAGGCGCAAGACAGTGGCGGACTGCCTTGGAACATCGACAGTGAACTCATGTCTGAATGTGCCGATGTACTCCTCGTTCCAGAAGTCATACATGACGTAGTCGCGATCTGTTGGTATGCGCAGGAATTTGTCGGACAATGTCAGTGTGCGAACGCTTTCATTGAGGTTGAAGATGGCGCAGAGCGCGTAGGTTCCCCATGGCTTGCGGACCTCCAGGCGGAATATGCGCACAAAATCATTGTCAAGGTCGGTCTTGGTGAAGAGATCGACGGGCAACGGCATCTCCTTTCCGCGCGGCAGGACCTTTTTGACGAGCGCAAGACGTTCTGGATCGAGCATTTTGAAATGATCGCCGAAGAAGACGGGACTGGAGCTTATTCCGTACAGCGACGCTGTGATGCGCGCCTCGTTCAGCGGGATTGGCTTATCGACAGTCATCATGTTGCTATTGCAGCGGAAAAACGCACGGTCGGCGAATGCCCATACGGCCATGTTGTTGATGGCGTTGCGGTTGGGAGCTCCGCAGGAGCGGATTGAGCCGCCGATGACGTAGGTCGCAGGGTAGGAGGGCCAGTGCTTGTGGAGGGCACGGCCCTCGCAGTAGTCCATGCCGATTCTGCTGGAGGAGACAGCGCCGATGTGGACGACGCTGGAGCCTGTGGCAGAAAGAAAGTGAGTGTCAGGCGCGGCGAACTCCTGAAGCCGTCGCACGAACTTGAGGTAATTCTCAAGCGCGTAGCCATCGGAAATTTCGCCTTTGCGGTATCGACCATCCTCAAGAAAATCAATCATATAGTATCGGATGCCCCATGAGGCGTATGTCTTTAGGACATTATGGATATAGTCGAAGACCTCTGGATACTTTGGGTCAAGTGCGAACAGGTTGGGCAGGTCGCCGTCGGCGTCTGGAGCGGCGAATAGCCATTTGCCGCGGGATGCTGGCGTACCATCTTGGTTGCGGATAAGGAACGGCTCCATGCGTGGGAAGTCAATGGCGTTTTGGGCGATGGCGAATGGATTTAGCCAGAAGCCTGGAACGAGACCTGATGCCTTGATTTTGTCAAGTATGGTGTGCAAACCGTGTGGGAAGGCCGTATCGTTTGGATAGAGCCAGTTGCCTGGTAGGGCACCTAGAAGGTTCGAGATGCTGATCCAGACATATTTGACGCCGAGTTTGGGCAGGACACCGATGTTTTCGATCTGGTCGATGACTTTCTGCTCCACGGTGTATCCAGGGTCCTTGATTAGCGTTCCAGGGCCAAAACCGCCCCATGTCTGATCGGGCAGATTGGGATGGTTGGCTTCCCTGACGTCATCCGCCCATGCGAACAGCACGTCCAGCGGGTCGCCGATCTGGATGTGGTAGATGGCGACTGCGTCTGTGGTGAAGGATGTGTTTGGCGGCAGAGGGCAGGGAGGCGTTGCCAAATCGCATGTGACGCATTCCAACTGACCAGACGACGCGAAATGCGAATGGAAGTGGATTTCGTTTGAGTTGTAGGTCATTTGGGCAGCGAGGAATGTTTGCTGTCCGTCGGTGACCAGAAACATCGGGCAGTTGTTGAAGACACGGTTGCCTGCGGTGACAGGGAGTACGGCGTTGTCGCCTAGGGAGTTCCTGAAATCATAGATGATTCTGGTGTTGAGGTTGCCGTGGATGTCATCCTCCGTGTGTGAGAAGAGTGTGATGTCTCCGATGGAGACAGTGGCGGTGGATGTGTTGGTGAGTGTCAACGACAGTTCGGTGAAGCGTCCCTTATCCCTTGAGTTGATGCGCCAATGGATGCCACCGAGCGTGCCCTGGCTGTTTTCGCCTGACACAATATGCTTTTCACCGTTCAGGAAAAGCGTGAAATTCCCTGCGGAAATCGTCTTTATCAGTTTTTCGTAGTTGTACATTGGATCTCCGCAGTGGTTGTGGAAAATTAAATCGTATTATGCAATCTGGAATACAAGCGTGAGGGTGCCTTCGGAGGCGGTGGGCAGTTGTGTGGTCGAGCGGTAGATTTTGTCGCCCCACGCGCGTTGGAGCCAAGTGTCGTCGATGGGGAACTCCTCGGTCTTGAATGGCGCAGAGGACGTGAAATCTGGATTTGGAATTTCGTGGAGGAGCGTCATGGACGGTGTGATGGGGCGTGACGCCTTCCACTCGTCGCGGACGGTGAGTGTGTTGCCATCGAAGACAAATGAGCGGACGTATGAGAGCAATCCAAGAGATTTTGGATAGGAGCCGCTGATTTCCATGGTACATGTGAATGCATCGACGTCGCCTTCGCCTTTGAAATTTTGGGCGATTGCTTTGCCTTCTTCTTGTGGGATGCCATCGAAGACGAGCGGATTGTGGCTGAGTCCGCTTTGGGGATAGTTCTCATAGCGATGGACGGAGAATGTTGATTTGTTGTATGTGCCTGAGCCAAGGTCAAGGATGGTGAACAGTCCGTTTTTGCCTATGATGAACTGTCCGACATCGTTGTGGTTGTGTGATTCGACATTGCAGCCGCCCTTGATTGCGATGAAGCTTCCGTTGCGGCGGCAGAAGAGTTGCTGCAGGATAGGATAGACGTGGAATGATTTTTCAGGAATGGTTGCTTCAGGATGGTTTGGAAGGAACAGATCGAAATAGTAGGGGGCGAGGGCCGAATGTGGTTTGGGGAAGATTGGATTGATTGAATCTAGAATGTCTGGAAGTGCAAGGCCTTCTGTGAATCCAGTGCGCTCGAACATTGCCCTGACAAGGCCAGTGTAGATTGTGTGCCTTCCGCCGTTGTCTGCGAAGCGGGCGAAGCGGTCTTTGGTGTACCATGCGTCGTAGATGTATCTGCAGGCGTTCTTGAATTTTGGGTCATCAAAGCATGATATTTTGCCGTCGGAGGCGCGGTTGAGGCATTCCATGAAAAGGAAGTATCGTGTTGGGGAGAGGTTCCAGTAGCCTGGGCCCTCGTCGCAGCCGCCGTCCTCTGAATAGGCATTGAAATAGTTTTCGACGGATTTCAGCAGTTCGTTGGCGTAGGCCTCGAACCTTTTGTCATCGCCCTCGAAGATGGTTGATGCGGCAATCAGCAGATTGGAGCAAATCCAAGGGTTCCAGTTCTTAATGTTTCTGCTCCAGTGGTAGAACCAGAGGTCTTTCTCTGTGGGAATGAGCAGTCTGTCGAGAATTTCTGTTCTGATACGCTTCACAAGGTTTTGTGAGATGGCTGCGAGTTCCTCTTCCATGATTTCTAGAGTTTGGGAGAGGAATGTGCCAGTCTCGGCGGCGAAAAGGTCGATGAGTTGGCATTCGTTGGTCGGGAGCGGATCAACTGCTTTACAGAATGCAGGGGCATGTGCGGGGAGGCACCATGTCGGTTCTGAGAGGATTGCCCAGATATAGTCTAATAGTTTTGGGATGAACCTTCCTTTGTGTTCAAAAGACTCCGCGAGCACGAGCACGGAGAGTGCCATCCTGCGCGGAAAATAGTTTGCCTCGTAGTGCGAACGATTGCCGTTCTGGACAAATTCCATGTACATGGATGCCGTGAGTTCGGGAATAGGCTCGGAGAGACACTCTTCCGCTTTTGATATAATTGGCACTGTGATGTAGCGTTTTGATTCGGAGGCGGCGACCGCGTTCCATGATGCGCGGTCTGTGATTGGTGGGAATAATTTGAAGGTGTGCATTCTTAATAATAAATAGGTATATGTGCGCCAAAGTGGCGCACATTAAGGTTGGAAAAACGCGGGGCAATTGCCCCGCGCATCAAACAAGAAGATGATTCTGCTTAATCGCCCCAGGCGGTATTGCCGAGGAGACCATTGCTGAAGAAGACTGGCTTGCAGCCGCCGAAATCTATGAGGCAACGGCATGCCTCCTCAAGGCGCTGAAGGTGGTCGGGCAGATAGTTGCCATAGTAGGGGAATGTGTATTGCTCATGGCTTGCGGCACCGAAAACTTCGCATCCGACCTTTGCGCGGTCAGCGAAAACGCGCTCATATATTGGGAATATCTCCTTAAGCGGGATGAGATTGCAGCATGTTCCTTTTGTGCAGAAAAAGAAGATTCCGAGAAGCGGGTCATAGTATGCCCCGTGCTTTTGGAGGTAGTTAGTTTCTTCAAGGAATCCGTAGTGGAGCTTGAGACCAGTTGTGTCGGCCCTTACGTCTGCTCCTGAGACTGAGCGTTCCTGAACCTTATTCATGTCGCCGCCTTTTTGGCGGTCGGCGAGGCTCGGACCTCCCATGACGCGTGGACGGAGGTTCATTGAATAGCAGCGCATTCCACGTTTGATTGCCTCCTGTGCGACGGCGGGGTGGACGTTTGCCCAGTGAAGGACGACAGGAGTGATGAACGACTGTTCGCCAGCGAAGCGGATGATTTCATTCTTCACCAAGTCCCAGTCTCTTCCGAAATCCTCGGCGGTCGCCTCAACGTATGGTCTGTCAGGGAACTCGCTGTATGAGTGGAACGAGAATTTGAGCCAGTCGGAATTGTCGATGAACTCGCTCTTCCAGATGTCGGGCATGTCCTTGAGGTAGAAGTCATGGTGGTCGTTGTGGTAGAATGAATTGAGCGTTACCTTAAAGCCATATTTGTCATGGATTGCCTTTAGGCCCTTGAGGTAGAAATGGTCGAAGGCGTGTTTGGGGCGTTCCTTGGCGAGATCAGTGAAGAGGAATGAGTGGTCGTCAATGTAGAAGTTGCAGCGTTTGAATGATTTTTTGTCCCAGACGACTGTTAGTTCCTGTGAGAAGTTGCCGTAAGGAGTGATGGCCTGCGCCTTGATGACGTTGATTTTCTGAGTGAGAGCGACTGTTGCAGTGAAGTTGCGTCCGTCCATTTCGGCGGGAACTCCATTGACATTCACGGGGAATCCGCTGTCCACAATGCCTTGGATTTCGATTTCGAGAGCTTTTTCACTTTCCTTACCATGATTATGGTTTAGAAGTGCGCCCTGGCGTAGATTCGTGATTTCGATCATCTGGAAGTCTCCTTAATTGTTCCCGAATGTTTAAGCCTCGTCTGCGTTGGCGGTTGCCAGCAGCTGGAATATCAAACCTATTAAAGTCATTGCAAAACATAATATGAATAGAGTGTGGAAATGTGTGAAAGATAAACCCTTGAAATTCCATGATACGGCCAATGCACCAGAGGAGATCGCGAGCGTGGCGCCAATTCTTCCGAGGAAGGTACCGAGGTTCTGCATGGATGTGACAAAAGCCATGGAGATGACGCGGTTGTCTGGCTGTCCGAGTGATAGCTGCCTAGTTGAGCCAAGGCAGAGAAGGGAAGCGTAGCCCATTCCGTTCAAGAAGAACGATGCAAAGAGTAGTGGCAGGTTATATGGATTGCCTTCATGGACAAACAGCAGGAATCCAATCACGAACAGGAAAGTAAAATGAGTCATCAGTTGGAACTTGAATAGTCCGAACTTTCGGACGATATATTTCATTATGAAGTTTCCGAAAATGACGCCCACTAGGTTGGTAGATGTTGCGTACATGATGGTTGAGGCTGGTAACTGCAGGACTGTCTTCATGTAGATTGTGGCGAGTGGAATCGCGGCAAGCACGAATAGGTCAAGATAGAACATGAGACATGCGAAGCCTATGAGACGTGGACTGTTGCGTATGGCCAGAATGGATTCGGGAAAATGGACGTCCTCGCGCTTGGCGGTGGGGTCGATTGGTAGTTTATCCATGCAGACTTTACGTCCGAACAGCGTGATTCCCGCAAATGCTATGGCAACCTGCATGAGCCAGAACGGCGGTTTTGTCCCCATGAGTTTGCCCAACAGGAAAAGGAGGCATGTGTTAAGCAACATGTACAGGACACGCATTGTGCCGAAGAATGGAACGCGGTCATGCGGTAGCAGAAAGTTGTTCAGCAGCGGATACCATGTCGCAGAGTAGAGCGGTCTGGAGCAGGAATATGCAAGGCAGCAGACAACGACAACATATTTAGCTGCACTGCCCATGTATGGTGCGAAAACCATCACGAGGAACGATGTAATGCCAAGGAATACAGCGAAGGTATAGCACTTCCGAAGGCCTGTGCGTGCTATAATATAGGCAAAGGGAATAGAAGTGAAGGCATGTGCAAAGGCGCTTATGGAGGATGAAAACAGTGAGAATGACGCGCTTCCGCCGAGCATCATCAAATAGAGTATGATGATGGTGTTACTGTCGATTACCTGCTCTGAAATGCATCCGAACATTGCCGAAACTGTTGCATAGATGCGGCTTTTCCTCCGTTCGTTTTCGGTGAGCGACTCTGCGAAACTCATAGTTTGCGCCTCTGATGATTGTCCTATTATATTAATGTAGTGATGATGTTATTCGCTGATGAGTTCCTTGCAGACTCGTTTCAGATATTCGCGACAAAGCTCTTCGACCTCTGCCCCGTTCTTACAGGCAAGAGCCTTGGAGACCAGATCCTCCGCCTCGTACATCTTGATGTTTCTGATGAGTTTGTGAACCGAGGCAAGAGCCATAGGACTCATACTCAGTTCATGGATGCCCATGCCAAGCAACAATGGTGTGTAGAGCGTCTCGCCAGCCATCTCTCCGCAGACGCTCACCCATTTGCCATTGGCAAACGCTGTATCGACAACATGACGAATCTGCCTGAGCACGGCTGGATGCGCAGGCTGATAAAGGTATGCTATTGACGGGTTGGCGCGGTCAACCGCCAGCGAATACTGCACAAGGTCATTGGTTCCAATGCTGAAGAAATCGACGTATTTGACTAAGCGTTCAGCGAGTAATGCGGCGGAAGGTACCTCTATCATGCAGCCGACGTCTAGGTCATCGTTGAATGGAATGTGTTTGGATGCCAACTCCTCCTTGACCTCTTTGAGATAACCCAAAGCAATTTCAAGTTCCTCTGCCGTACTGACCATCGGGAACATCATGCGCACTTTGCCGTATGCGGATGCACGGAGGATTGCGCGAAGCTGAGTCTTGAAGAGCTCTGGTTTGCCCAACGAAAAACGTATGGCGCGTGTGCCCATGAATGGATTTACTTCATGAGGTGTTGGAACTTGCGAGATGAATTTGTCGCCGCCGATGTCCAAAGTTCTGAAGATGACCGAGAACGGGTATGCTGACTGTGCCGTGCTCTTGTATGCATCGAACTGTTCTTCTTCCGAGAGGTAGCGTCCTTTGTCTATGAAAAGGAATTCAGTCCTGAAAAGGCCTATGCCGACGTTGAACTTCTTGCGAACATTGAGTGCCTCCGATGGCAGTTCGACGTTTGCGACAAGGCTGGTCTGGTAGCCGTCCTGTGTCTCGGTGGGCTGTCGGCTTTCGGAGACTAGTTGCGCCATGAGCATCTTCTGGCGTTCGTCCCGTTTGAGGCATGAGATGATGGTATCATCGTCAGGATTGATGATTATGCTGCCAGCAGCGATATCAAGGGCGAGGGTGTCGCCGTCTGAAATGGAATCAATACCTTCTTGCACGGCGACAATCGCGGGGATTCCCAGTGCTCTGGCGAGGATGGCCGTGTGCGATGTGCGGCTTCCGCTGCTTGTGATGAACGCTGCGAATTTCTGTGTGTCAAGATGTGCCGTCTCTGTTGGAGTCAGGTCGTCGGCGACGAGAATGACACGCTGAGGGTCATCATCAGTGTCCGTATTTGCGTCATCCATGCCAAGGAGATTCTTGAGTATTCTGTGACCAACGTCCATGATGTCGCTGGCGCGTTCCTTCATATAGTCGTCGTCTTGGTCGAGCAGGACGGAACTGGCCTGATCGATGGCCAAGGAGACTGCATTTTCAACGCAACAGAGTTTCTGACGGAGCTTGGTATGGATGCTCTCCAGCAGTTCCTCATCGTCGAGCATCATTAGTTGGAAGTCAATGATGTCCGAATGGGATGCCGCCTTTTGGGAGAGTTCTCCTTTTAGCTTCTCAAGTTGAGTGCGCGCCTTTGACATGGCGTTGTCCAACCTAGATAGCTCTGAGTCGATTTCGTCAGGTGTTATAGTGCGTTCTGGAATGGATAAAGCCTCGGATTTCTTGTTGAGGGCCTTGGCAATCACAATGCCAGTCGAGACACCTATGCCATGAAGAGTAGAACTGACTGTCACCTTTCACGCTCCGTGTAATGTATGGCGAATATATGGGGCACGGGAATAACGTTGTCGTTATTTGTCTCCAATATAATTTCCAAAGAAATTGGGTATGGCATCGATTGCCGCCTTGGCGTCGTTGCCTTTTGTGGAGACATTGAGGTGAGTGCCTGGCGCAGCGGAAAGCGACACAAGGTCCAATACACTTTTCGCGTTTGCGCTTCTACGCCCTTTGCTTATCATTATCTCTGAGTTGAAACCATTGGAGACTGTCACCAGTTCCCCCGCTAGTCTCATGTGCAGACCGCGTTTGTTCAATACAGTGACTACGGCCTTGAATATGTTAGGTGCCTTTGCCTGTTCCATTACTAAATTCGCCAATTCCTAGGCAACTGCAAAACATCTGTTTCACAATCGCTTCTTCCTTGTGAACCCTCCCTGTAGATTCTTCCCACCCAAATTGTTTTGGGAAAACTTTAATATACCCTAAAGTAAGCATAATTCAATCTGAGAAGGGGATAATTATGCTCCATGTCGATTCAAAGCTACTATTCTGTAGATGTTACTTGCAAAAGGTGATTTTCGCCTTATATTAGCAAATGGGATTACACTACACTAAATATAATGATGATAAAACATGGAACGAAAGTTGAAAGTCTGTCATGTAATCACGCGCATGATTGTGGGCGGTGCGCAAGAGAACACACTTCTTTCATGTGCGGGACTGCTTGAGAATGGGCATGATGTGACATTGGTGACGGGACCGTCGCCAGGACCCGAAGGTGAGTTGCTCAGCAGGAGTTGTCCAAAAGGTCTGAAGATCATTGAAGTGCCTGAACTTATCAGGGAACTCAACCCGTTGAAGGATTGGGGAGCGTATAAGCATTTGCTGAAGATTTTCAGAGAGGAGAGGTTTGACGTTGTTCATACGCATGCTTCCAAGGCGGGCATAGTCGGACGTCTGGCCGCTCGCAAGGCTGGAGTTCCATATGTTGTGCATACGGTTCATGGGCAGGCTTTCTTCAATGGACAATTCTTTCTACTGAACTGGGCATATATTCTTGCCGAAAGAATTGCAGCGCGGCACTGCAACAAGATATATGCTGTCGCGCAGGCTATGATAGAGCAGTGTGTTGCGGCTAATGTTGCGCCTCGTGAGAAGTATAAGGTGGTCTATAGTGGTATGGATTTGGATGCGTTCTTGAACGCCAAGCCAGACGCTGAGCTTCGTACAAGTCTTGGAATTCCTGAAGGCGCACCAGTTGTCGGCTGCATAGCGAGACTCTTCCCCTTGAAGGGACATGACAAACTTATTGAGGCTGCTCCAGAGATAATAAGGCAGATTCCAGATGTGAGATTTCTGTTGGTCGGGAACGGCATATTGCGCGAATCGCTTGAGTCGCGGATTCATGAGATGGGAATTGAAAAGCATTTTGTCTTCACAGGATTGGTATCGCCGTCAGAGGTATGCCGCTACACGGCGCTGATGGATGTGTTGGCGCATCTATCATTGCGTGAGGGGTTGCCACGTGTTGCAGTGCAGGCTCTTGCGAGCGGAGTTCCTGTGGTGGCTTATCCGTTGGACGGTACGCCTGAGGTCGTCATCGACGGCGAAACTGGACGCCTTTGCCGCGTGGGTGATTCGGGAGAGATAGCCATGCGCATCGTCGAATTGCTTAAGGATGAGGCACAGAGACATGAGATGGGCAGGCGTGGGCAGGAGGCCGTGAAGAGCAAGTTTGACTGGCGGCTCATGTCACGCACGCTTGAAGAAGACTATCTTGTACATATAAATAAGAGAGGCTAATAATGTCGAGGAAAAGTTTTCTTTTGATGTTTGTTTCAGTGGCAGTTCTCTTGGCGGCTGATTTGCCGTTGGGTATGGACGATTTTGAACCAGATGACAACACGGTTGCGTTTTGGGATTTTTCCTTCATGAAGAAAGGGAGGATAATTGACCAGAGCGGGTTCGGCAATGACATGTTGCTGAAGGCCAAAGAGGATGCGCCGCTTCCGAAGGTTAGTGATGACGGCGTTGAGTTTGATGGTCAGGGGGGATACTGTGAGTTGAGTCCTAAAGAATCGCTCCGCATAAAGAAAGGAGACTTTTCAGTTGAGATGTATCTAATGTTTACTGACGATGTGCTGAAGCCAAACGCGAACTTTAACTATATGATTGTCGGAAACAAGGCCGTCTCTGAAGGAAAAGGCGGCTTCACGCTCGGATATGCGTCTCATGGTGGAAAAAGGTTTTACATAATGTATTCTTTAGACAACAAGCCATGTGAGTTTAGCGCAAAACTTCCGTCCGCGCCTGAGCCTGGAAAATGGCACAAGTTGACATTCTCCAGAGAGGGTGACAAGATGGCGTTCTTCTTTAATGGCACAAAACTCGGTGAAGAGACGGTCGCGGGTGACATCAACTTGATTGCCAAGCGCCCTATATGCTTTGGAATATACAGTGTTCCATGGCAGCGTGACAAGCAGAACAGGCTTGTGGTGTTTGGATTCAAGGGTAAACTACGCTATGTGCGCATTTCAGACAAAGGAAGGAGCAACTGATGGATAAGATGAGATCGATCTTACTCGCGATAACGCTGGTCGTGGCCTTAAGCACTGAGGCTGCGCAGAAAATCGCAGTGTTCAAGTGGACCCGCAACGGAGAGAAGGCCGAAAAACTCTTGGCTGACTTGAATGCAATTGGTGAAGATGCTGAAATCACCACAGGCTATGACTTCTCTTCATACGACATAACCTTCATACCAGACGCGTGGGAGACTCCTCTCGAACTTAGAGACGCGATTCCAACGGCCTTGAAGCATGGCTCAAGTCTCATTTTGGATGGATGGGCAGAGAAGACCATCATCGGCGACCGCGAAGCGAAAGAGTGGTCTGGTCCTATGCCATCGGCCACGCATTGCTTGGTAGATATCAACGTTCCCATGCGCGGACTTAGAAATCCGAAGGGCGCGTCCGTCACTCTACGCAACGGCGAAAATCTCTCTGTAAAGTTCCCTGATGTTAAGGCTGATGGTGTCACGAACGTGAGCGGCAAAATCATGACCATGTGCCAATGGCGTCTGCAATGGGCATTGGGACGCGGCAAGATGGAGTACCGCGATTGCATGGAGGCGACACCGCTGGAGATAATCGACGGCAATGGTAAGGTTATAGGTCAGCACACCGTCATGGTGAAGCACTTCTGTTCATTCTTTCCTGGCTCGGTTGTGCTTTGTGCTGACTTTCAGAGAGACCCTGCGCTAAAATTGCTCTATGGCCCGCAAGGAAAGGAATATCTCAAATTCCTGCTTGAGACTGTCAGAACTGAACTGCCAGACGAGCCATCCAGCGCATACGTCCAGAATCTTATCAAATTCAAAAAGAAGATAACGGAACTAAAACTGCTTTACAACGAAGTCGCCTACCAGATGCGCGATGTGCATTTTCTTATGGAAAATGCCAAGGCGCAGGGCACGGCTGTTGTTGAGGAGACATCTAATTTGGACGAATTCAAGAAACTTGAGCAGTCTGCGTTTGAACTTTTTTCGAATTTTACGAAGTTCCGCTTCAACCAGTTCCCCTTCGCGGTGAAACGCAAGGAGAAGCTTATCAATGAGACGGAAGTTTTGATTCTAAAGTTCAAGGATTTCTCCAGAAATCTGAAGATTATTGCCGATACATTGTCATCCGAACGGAAGTTCACGCTACCAGAGAAAGGCGAGATAGACGTTAAAGTGTCTTTTGCTGACTATGACCCATGTAGTTGGGGCGGTTCACCAGGTTATCTTGAATACGAGAACGGAAGGCTGATTAACTCCCTTGGAATCGTCGGCAATTGCTATTACAGTTATTGCGGCGGACGCCAAGGATACAGACTTATCACGCCTGAGTATTTAGACTACATGGAAAACTATAGGAATGTCTTTGAGAAATATTGCAAGGAAACAGGTTACACCAAATGTACCTCCCATGAGATTTCGACTAACATGATTCCTCTGGAACTCTGGAAGAATTACAACAAACATGACTACATATACGATTTGGAGAAGGAGAAAGTCCGTCCAGCGACAGACAAGGACTTCAACCAGTTCTACGGTGGCAACGGCATCATCTCCGAAGCCATTGAGTCAAAGGAGTTCAAGGAGATAATAGAGTATCTTGCCAAGTACGCAGCGGAGATTCCAGGCGTTCATTCTCGTTCGATTTCTCTTGAGGGAATGCAAATTGGCGGTTACAGTGAATATGGCTTTGCGAAGTTCCGTGAGTTTTTGAAGGAACGTCACGGCAGCATCGAGGGACTAAATAAAACATGGGGCAGCTCATACAAGTCGTTTGACGAAATTAAGCCGCTCGCGAAGTATCAGGAGACCCGTGAGGAATACTGCAACCACTTCGACTGGGTTGAGTTCCGCTCTAGGGAATTCCTTAAATTCTACAAGTTCCTTCATGATACATATAAAAAATACGACAAGATTCACCCGTTGACAGCCTGCATCAACCAGTACAGTCCGCTGGCGGCGGTTGAGTTCTACGAGTTCAACAAATACACAGACTTCGCTGGTTCGCACAACACGCCTACATCTGCCGCATGGTATCAGATTGGACTCGCTAGGCGTGGGCAACTTGCTGACAACAATGAGCCGAAATGGATAAATTTCGATGCCCCTTGGAACAACAGTAGCGCGGAGGACGAACTCCAGAAGTGCCAACGCTGGAACATGATATACTATTCAATGCAGGGAATGAGTCAGTTTGCTCCATACGAATGGCGCGAAGGCACGGTCGCCCGCTTCGGCGAGTATGACGGCTATCTGAATCTCTCTGGAGTCGAGTTTAAAGAGTTCACGAAATGGCTGAAGAAATGGCAGGGACTCATGGGGGCTGTGACACCCAAGGACTGCGCAAAGACAGCGCTCTACTGGTCGTTTGTCACCAAAGCCCAGAGCAAGACTGGTTTCCAAGGCGACAAGAGTGGCCAGTCGCTTTTCCGTTCTTACTTCAAGCTTCTAGATAACTGGAACAGAACCATGAACGAACTCCAGATTCCATTTGGAATGGTGACTCGCGGAAAAATCCGCGAAAACGATTTGGGCGATGTAAAGTGCATCATCGTCCCGCAGGCTGCATATCTTGAGCCTGACATCATGGATGCTCTCCTGAAGTTTGCACACGATGGCGGCGAACTTGTGCTTGAGGGGAGCGTCGGTAAATTCGACCAATATAGGCGCGAGGACGAGCGCATTTTTGACGCCATTGGGATTGTCCAGTTGCCTGCGAAAGGCGGAAAGTTGGATGATGGCACAGCGGTGCAGTCGCTGATGACGCAGGAGGACGTTGGACCAGAGTATATGTCGTTTGAGATGATTGCTCCCGAAAAGGTGAAAGTTCTTGCGAAATTCAAGGACGGGAGGCCAGCCGCAGTACGCACGGCCTACGGCAAGGGGCAGGTGACTTGTCTTGGTTTCTCGCTTTCGGGGAACACGAAGGCAGCTGTCGCGAAGCGTTATCTCGGGGCGAGTCTTGCAATGAGGGAGTTTACGTCGTCAATGTCTGCTGTGAGAATATTCCCATGGCAGGGACGCGACGGTTTCCGCTATGTGGCAGTTTTGAACTATTCAGGGGATTGGAGAACGATTCCTGTCGAGTGCGCTGGCAAGGTTGCGGAGGCATATGATGTTGAGACAGGAGTTGCTGTGAATGTTAAGGACGACCATCTCATTTCGGTGTCCCTGTTTCCTGCAGGCGGGCGCGTCATAGCAGTCAAGTTTGAAGATGCAAAGGAGGGCGCAAGATGAGAATGCATTTTAATATAAAAGGACTGGCGGTGTTTGCGATGGCGTTTGCGGCGACGGCGGTCGGTGAGGATTTGCTTTTGAAGCGGCAGTCTGTTCCGAGGGCGAATTCCTTCACATTTGGGAACATCGTGTTAAGCATTGAGAATGACACGGAAAGTCCATCAGAGTGGACAATTAACGTGAGCGAAGGCTCAGAAGTGCGCAGAGTGCATGTTACAAAGAACGCTACTGATTATATCTACTTCCCTGGCAAAGTGTTGGCTGTCAGCAACTGGGGGCTGGCTGGTCGCGACAAATGGAACTCAATGGCAGAGACGGTCGGTGACTGTGAGGTGAAGTCATATACGCCAGAGGAGATCGCCAAAAAAGGAACATTCAATGTGGAGACAGAAAAGCGAAATGGTATGGAGCATCTGCTTTTTGGCAACGGGAGCATGAGTTTCGCCTGTATCCCTTCGCTTAACGGCATTCTCTATTCATTTAAGGATGAGCAACTTGGGTATGAGTTCTTCCTTAACAAGGCAATTGGTGGCAAGCTTGATTTGCGCTCGTATGACAAGGTCGGCTTCATTGAACTTTTTGACATCGTCGGCAAGACTCCGGAGGCGTCGATGACATGGGAACAGAAGGATGGAGTCATTACACTCACAGGAGAAAGTTCCATGAAAAAGGGCAGTACGCTTGTTCGCGAGATGAGATTGAATGAGTTTAGCATTACTCTTCATACAGCGTTGAGCGGCGGTAATTCAGAAGTGACGCTCAAACATCGCCCGATGATGGTGAAACCGCAGAACATTGCGCTTTTCATGCCTGTTAATGGACGCCTTGCCCCTCGAAATGTCCAGCCCAACGCTCCATACGAGACAAAAGACAATTGCTATGCGATTGTGAATAGAGACAACGCCCAGATGCTATGCATATCGTATAAGAACGCGGGGCAACTTTATGTCTGGATGGGAGATGTTTTCTACAACGCTGAGGCGTTCGGCACGAAAGTCTCTACTACGACCAATCCGACGATGACGGCTAATTACTTCCTTGTGCATGGCATGAGCCGTGTCGATTTCATTGGTGATAAAGTCACGCTTGCCATACCAGAGAATCTGCGTGTCATGGAAAAAACTGATTGCACAATTGAGACACAGGTTGGCACAGGCGTCACTCTGAAATCACTGGAGCTTGTCTCGGAAATCGGTGACAACGTCGGACGAGCAGAGCTGAAGCCGCCTGTGGCTGGCTTCGCAACTCCAGCGAAAGTAACATTGGCAACGGCTGGACTTAAGCCTGGTCAGTACAAGCTTAAGCTGACTCTTAAGGAAGGCGCGGCAGTGCGTCTGACAGGCACAGCCGAGATTACCGTTGTCTCCGAAGAGACCATGCGCGCGCAACACCGTAAGGTCGAGGCGCTTGATAAAAGTTTACAGGAACTGCGTCGCAAGTTCGCCGAAACGGGTGACGCTTCACTGATGAAGGAGTTTAAGAGAATATCCAGAGAGAAGAACGCTTTGGAGAACAGTTTGTAATTGTGATGAGTGCAACAACGCGATGATGAGACCAGATGTAGAGATATTTATGTTCATTGATGCGCTTGGCTGGAACACGGTCTCGCACACCAATTTCATGGTTGATGTGTTTCCGAACCGTAGGCCAGTCCAGATGCAATTCGGTTATTCCTGTTCGGCGATACCGACCATTCTTTCAGGCAAGACTCCCGCAGAGCATGGCCATCTTGGTTTGTTTAGGTTTGCCCCGCAGGATTCGCCATTCAAACGTTTGGGATGGTTAGAGACAATCATGCATCCTAAGTCATTCTGGATGCGTGGAAGAATACGGCACTGGCTTTCAAAGGCAGTCAAGCGGTTTTATGGTTTCACAGGCTACTTTCAGCTCTATCAGATGCCATTGAGAAAACTCGGCATGATGGACTACTGCGAGAAGAAAGATTTGTTTGCGCCACATGGCCTAGACAACGTCGAGAATCTGAGTGACATGCTTGAGAAGAGCGGTGTTAGTTTTCATATATCGAATTGGCGTCTCAGCGATGAAGAGAACATCTCGCTTGCCTGCAAGGCGATAGAGGATGGCTGCCGTTTCCTTTTTATCTACAATGCGGCATTTGATGGATTTATGCACAACCATATCGGTGACTGGAATGCCATTTCCAAGCATCTTGAATGGTATGAATCTCATATATTAAGTGTGCTTGCATGTTGTGAAAGGCTTAAGAAGTCTGTTCGCTTCACTCTCTTCTCCGATCATGGAATGACGAAGCTTACGGAGACTGTTGATATCAAGTCAGTGATCGATGCCTCTGGACTCGTTTTCGGAAAGGACTACGGTGTCTGCTATGACTCTACAATGGTGCGTTTCACATACAAAACACCAGAATCAAAGGAGAAGATTCACGCACTCCTTTTGCCTTTCATTGAAAGAGGACATTGGCTGACGTATGATGAAGAACGCAAATATGGCATCTTCCGTGAGGACAGACTTTTTGGCGACGAGATTTTCTTCATGAATCCAGGCGTCCAGATTGTGCCGTCAGACATGGGAAACAAACCGCTCAACGGCATGCATGGCTTCGAACCAACTGATGAATATTCTCTGGCGATGATCATGTCAAACGACACAATTCCAGACTATGTCTTAACTGTGGCGGACTACTTCAGGCTGATGCGGCAGCGCACCGAGGAGCTTGCATCAGGAGTACAATGATGTCAGGACTCGGACTCATAGTTGCGGCTGGCGGCTCTTCAAGCCGTTTTGGCTGCAACAAGCTCTTTGAGCGTGTGAATGGCAGGCCTGTGTTCATAGTGTGCTTGGAGCATTTGATTCCTGCTGTCGGCATTGAGAACACCGTGCTTGTCGTGCCCGCTGCGATGCGCGGAGAATACCATTCGATTTTGGATGAGTTTTCTTTGGGGAGACTCTGCCTTGCAAATGGCGGTGCCGATCGAGCCGCATCTGTCCGTTCTGGACTTGCAGTACTGCCATCAGCGTTAGACTATGTTGCGATACAGGATGCAGCGCGCCCGCTTACGACCGCAGAACTTCTTCGCAGATGCTATGAGGCAGCAATTGAATTTGGCGCGGCAATTGCCGCGCATCGCGTGACTGATACCATCAAGGTGGCAGACAGCGATGACTTTGCAGTAGCAACGCCAGACCGAAGTACACTCTGGGCAGCTGAAACACCGCAGGCTTTTCGTCGTTCGTTTCTTGAGGACGCATATCGCCACTGCACAGAGGAGGGGATTGCCGTTACGGACGACGCTCAGGCTGTGCAACTTCTCGGCCATCGCGTGAAACTTGTCGAAAATACCGAACCGAACATCAAGATAACCTATCGACATGATTTGAATTTTATGTGTAATATATTGAATAACAAGGAGTAATATAAACATGAAGTACGTTGACATCCATGCCCACAGCTACCGCAAACCCATTCCGTTTGTGACCACTTTCCATACACCAGCACAACTGCTCGAAATGTATGACAAATACGGCATTGAGATGGGAGCACTTTTGCCCGTCGTCAATTCCGAAATCTACCTCCCACAGGCAAACGAGGACATCCTTGAGATGGCAGAGAATCATCCAGAAAGATTCTTCCCGTTCTGCAATATTGACCCGCGCGCACTCATCAACCGCTCGGATGCGGAACTTGACAAGGTGCTCCAATATTACAAAGATTTGGGATGCAAAGGCGTAGGCGAAATCATGCCAAACATGCCCATTGACGACGACCGTGTGCAGAATCTCTTCCGTTGTGCGGAAAAGGTTGGTCTTCCTGTGACTACAGACGGCTCAGACCGTCCTACAGGCGACTTTGGTCTGTGCGACGCCCCTGGTCTGCCAGGCCTTGAACACACTCTCCAGAGATTCCCTGATTTGAAGTTCATCGCCCACGGACCTATGTTCTGGGGCGAATACACAACTTGCCGTCGTCCAGCACTCTGCAAGCCTGTATTCCGCACTAACGGCAACCAGAGCGGCACGCCAAGAAAGATCAAAATCACAGGCGAAGGCGTTGCACAGGAACTTCTCCGCGCCTTCCCGAACCTCTATGGTGAACTCTCTGATGGCATGGCATATCTTCGCGCGGATGAGGAGTTTGCCGCTAACTTTCTCACCGAGTTTCAGGACAGAATGTTCTTCGGCACCGATGCCTGCAACAGCACCACAGAGGTAAGCTTCCAAGGCAAGGTATGGCTTGACAAGATGCACGATTCAGGCAAAATCTCCGATATTGTCTGGAAGAAGGTCTGTCGCAACAACGCCATCAAATTCTTCAATCTTCCACTGGAATTGGCGTGATTTAAAGGCACGGAGCATCGTTGGTATTTAATAGATACTGCAGAAAAGGATTGTCACAATGCCAGATCAACTTTACGTTGTCAGCAGCGGTCAAACAAGCAGTGGGCTCGTTGTTGAATTGCAAGGCCATACATCAGCCATTGAGCCGCGTATGCCCATGTTGGCGAGGACGCCCAATGCGGCGGATGCCTGCTCCAGACTCTGCCCCGCCTGCTGGGCGAACGGAGCGGCGGTCTTCAGGGCTTCGCCCAGGTCCTCCAAGGTCTGCGCTGACGAATTGGCTGTAAGTGCCAAAATGTCCGCTACTTTAGCGGAGTGATTTGCATTTAGCCCGAAGACTGCCATATTATTGGCTGCGATCTGGGATGCGGTGGATAGTTCCGTGCCTGTGGCGCGGGACAGGTTCATCATGGAGGCGATGGAGCCCTGTATGGCGGTGGGGGCGAACCCCATGCGGCCCAGGGACGCCATGCCTTCGGCGACCTGCTGGGCTGTGAAGGAGGTTGATGCACCGAGGTCGCGGGCCTGCTTCGCCAGGCTTGCGAAGTCCGCAGCCGAGGCGGAAGTCACGGCCCGGACGGAGCGCATCGCATCGTCGAACTGCGCGAACACGCCGACGGACTGCCTGAACGGGGTGAGCATGTACTGGCCGACGATGTTCAGGCGGCTTCCGATGTTGGTCGCGGCGGTGGCGAATTTCTGGAGACGAGTCTGGGAAGAATCAAGCGTCTTCTGCAAATCATCATCATTCGCAACCAGTTTGACAACTGCCTGCCCTGCGTTTATGCTTTTGATGTCTGGCATTTTGAGGAATTACAAGGATGGATACAATTGATTATATGCTGGAAGTTCGCATAAAAGACTATTCCAGGGATGTTGTCTTGTATGATGTCACGGACTTGACCACGGGCAAGGTCTTGGGACAAAACTTTCCCGACTGGATATATCGGTATTCCAAAGAATATGTAAACAAGCATACTAGGTTCATATTGCCTCCTTGGGAAAAGGGGCCTGTTGGCGAGTTCTGGATAGGCTGGACGGAATGGGAAAGGAATCCGCGTGGCCGCGTGTATTACACGCCAACCATTGGTGAGGACATCTTTTACAATGCGACCAATTCTTAAAAGGCCTTCCCTCCCATCTGTCCCGCAAGCGCGGAGAACAACGCACGCGCGTCTCTCTTCGAGAGGACCTGCGGCCCTGCGGCGTTGTCATACGGGTTGAACTCGGACGGCTTCTTCGGCGAGGTGTTCCTTCCCCTGTTTATGTTGAAGAGCATCGAGAGTATCCCCGCCGTCCTCTCCCATTCGGCCTTCTGCCGCTGGAAGGCCATTTCGTCCAGTTGGGCGAGGCAAGGCTTTCTGTGGGTTCCGGTGGTGTGGCAATCAGTACGGTCGTTCAGTCTGGCGGAACGTCCATGATATTGACGGTTATGCCGTGCTATACTGCACATCTGGTTCTGTGACGCTTTCAGGAATCAAATTTGAAGATGTCTCAGAAGCGTACGATGCTGGAAATGATGAACTGATTGACTGCATATCGCTGCGTTTTGGATATGACGGCAGTGACCAATACTCCGAATTGCTTGCCTCTGGCGCATTCAGCGAGTTCACAAGCGAGAAAATCTTTGAGGACAACCACAAGGGGATACTCGCCTAGTAATATGGTGAAAAAGCCGAAATTGGCGAGCTTTTCTTACATTATGCATGGTACAGACCATGCATAATGAAGGTTCATAACAGTTGTTCTTTATCAAGAAATTGGATGATTTCATCGGCGAGGAGGCTGCTGCCTTCGTCATTGTAATGGACCCAATCCCTGTGAAGAGCAGAGCATTCCTTTACCGCGAATGCCCCTAGTTCATTGATTCGCACGCCACGCGGAACAAGAACATCTCGAGCGATTTGGTTGTACATCTCAATTTCCGCATTGGAGCGATATGCCCATGTGGCCTGTTCTTCGATAACGGGAGTGGTTGTGGCGAAAATAACCTCCGCTTTTGGAAAGAGTTGATGGATTCTAGTCAGAACGCGTCCAAGCATGTAGCGATAGAAGTCAGGCGGTGTCAGCGGATCTTTTTCGAAATGGATATCGGATGGCACATTATCAGGAGAGATGGTTTCTCCCTCAGCCTCGCGGTCCACGCCTGTTGAGTTTGCGTTCATGTGGAGGACATCCCAAAGACCGTTGTTCCAGTGGACTATATGTATTTCAGGCAGGGATAGTTCGCTGTTCCAGTTGCTGAGCATTCGTAGAGTGTATTGAATGAAGCGTCCATTATCCTCTGAAAAGAAGACATTTGTGCGACCTTCTAGTTTTTCCTTCACGAATGAATCATATCCTCTGCGGATTGAATCGCCGAGCAGAAGCAGGTTTTTCATGGTTTGTGTTCCTTTTGGAATTATTTACTGTTTTTTAGACTGTCGAGTTCTGAAAGTTGTTGAGGAGTAAGGCAATGTGCCGCAATGGTATGTGCCATAAGCGTTTGCTTCGCCGCGTTTTCCAGAAGTTCCATCTTGTCAAACGCCGACAGGAGAGTTGTCCCGACTGTGATGACGCCGTGGTTCTCCATGAGCCCGCAATCGCAGTTTTTCATGTTTTCCGCCACCAGACGCGCAAGTTCTGTGGTTCCCATCATGGCGTAAGGGATTTGCACGACTTCGCCAGCGACGACATATGCCTCTGCCGTCAGATGCATATTAATAGGTATATTAGTCGTGCAGAAAAAAGTCGCAGTGACAGGATGAGCATGAACTATTGCGGAAATGTCTGGCCGTGCAGCATAAAGAGCGAGATGCAGTCCTGATTCAATGCTGAGTTTTAGTTCAGGGGTCAACGACTTGCCTTCAGAAGTCATGATGCCGACTGTCTCCCAGCGTTGTTCGCATTTGTCGGACTGTGAGGCGGTTATGGCAATATTGCCATCGGATGTACGGCAAGAGATGTTGCCGCCGCTTGTTGTCGTCAGAAATTGCCGATAAAGACGCCTCATGAAATAGGCGACTTGTTCGCGTTCTTCTTTATACTGCTGCGATTCTGCCATTGGTCCCTAAACTATTGTTGCGCCTGTGAGATTTGCTTGATTTGCTCCAGATAGCCATAACCGAATTGTGCTTCAGGGAGCAGGTACATCCCCTCTGTCCATTCGTTCCAAGCGTTGATGATGACGGCTGTGGTGTCCATTGCGAGGGCGTTCTTGAGCATTTCGCCGACGCGTTCGGGAGTGTTGTTGACGCAGATTGGATAGTAGCCTAGTTTCTCGTAGTCCCATGGGAATTTGATTTTACGGTTCCAGCGTGGTGAGACGTCACCGCCGAGGGTGATAGATGGGAAGAATGGGAGTCCGCCTGCGGCTATCATCTTCCAGCAATGCTCCTGATTTGCGCGATAAATAGAGAAGTCGAAGGTTGGACGGTCGCGTGGTAGGGTTTCGTAGTCGTTTTTAAGTCCGCTGTTGTATGCGAAGACGGAATCGAATCCAGCCTTTTTGAGTTCAGGAATTCTCCCCCATCCGCAGAAGTACTCGTTGTCATTGCAGCATCCGATGTTCATCAGTCTGAAGATGCCAGGGAAACCATTCTTTTGAGCCTCTTCGTCCATGATGCGAACGACATCTTCTGGCGGAATGTTTTTGAAGAGGACTGCTGAGTTGAAGTATGAGAAGACTGGCTTACCATTGATTTTCCAGTAGTTTTCACACTTAAAGTATTTTTTGCAGCAGAAGTCAATGACTTTTCTGAGATCTTGTTCCGAATGATGTATTTGGAAGTGGAGGGTGCTGGAATGGTTTGTGTTTCCGTTCATGCCCTGATGGTTGTCGTCGTCCAGGGCTGGCCAGACTCCCCAACTGTGGTTTGCCCACATGATGGAGAATTTGAGGCGATTGCGGTTTGGGGCGTTGAGGAAAGCCTCGTCCAGCGGCTTTTCGAGGAATTGGACGCCATCATACCAGTACCAGTCAAAGATGAAGCCAGTGATGCCGTTGTCGGCTGCGAGGTCTATTTGACGTTGCATCCATTCAGGGGATGACTCGTCAAAATAGCCTAGGAGAGGCTTCTTTGGTTGGAGATGTCCCTCGAATAGAGGCTTTGTAGTCTTGATGAGTTCCCATTCGGAGAATCCTTTGCCGTACCACTGTTCGTAGTGTTTGTCTGGATGCCAGCTGGGGAAGTAGATTGCGAAGATGTCCTTTTTCATTGTTTGACTCCAAATTATTTTATATTAATGAGTTACCAAGTTGGTATGCCTATAATCCTGCTTTTGGGAAGCTGTCCGAAAACATGTGCTTCCATTTCCACTGAGCGATTGTCACCAACGACATAGACGCATCCCTCCTCGACCTTGCGCGATGGAAGGTCCCAGTCGCAGGGGCCAAGAGTTTTCCATGTCTCATTGAGCGGCTTGTCGTTGACATGTAGGACACCATTTACGAACGCAACTGTGTCACCCTCCATGGCGACGATTCTCTTGAGTAGGAATACCTTGTTTCCTGTCATGCGGATGATGACGATGTCTCCGACTTTGGGCTTGCGGAACCAGAATGCGGGGCACCAGCAGAATGTCAGGCCGTTACGACCGTATGTTGGCATCATGCTTTCGCCTTGAATGAAGCATGGACGACAGATGAAACCAAAGTACAGGAAGGCGACGGCGGCTATTATGGCAAGGCGGATGAGATGCGGCTTGTCGAATTTAGGAAAGAGAAAATCTTTAATCTTGCTCATCATTGGATTCAAGACTCTCCTTTGGATTGTTTGAGATTCGGATGTGAACGCTTTGCACTAGACCTGCTATCATCAGCATACCGATGATGGATGAACCTCCGTAGCTCACGAATGGCAGTGGAATGCCTATTATGGGCGAAAGGCCGATGCACATGCCGATGTTGATAAGGGCGTGAGTCGCGAAGATTATGGCGGCTCCGACAGCGATGCTAGTGCCGAATGCGTCGTCTGCAAGGTATGCGGTGCGGAATGTCATGATAATCAGTAGAGTGAAGATTGTGATGAGAGTGACGGTCCCGATGAAGCCCGATTCTTCAGCGATGACGGAGAAGATGAAATCTGTTGGGGCGACGGTTCGAGGGAGGAAGCCAAGCGTGTGTTGGCGTCCTTTCATGTATCCTGTGCCCATAATGCGTCCTGAACCGACTGAATTGATGGCTTGGTCTGCATTCCATGTGTCGAGTTTGATGTTGCCGTCTTCTGTGTTGGCGGCTGCCGATGTTTCTTTTGCGAGGTTGATTATGAGTTCATTTAGGTTGGCATGGAGTTTTTGGTGGTTTTCAGGAGAAAGGATTGGCTTCACTGTGTCGATAAGAGTCTCGCATTGCGGGCGCATGAAGACAATGATGCGCAGTTTTCGGAACGAGCCTAGGGATGCGAAGCATGGTGGAGTCATAAGGATGAGAGCCGTTATTGCGATGAAGAGCCATCGCCATTTCAGTCCGTTAATGAAAAGAATTGCGAAACTGAAGGGGAGGAAAACGAGTGCTGTGCCGTAGTCGCCGTGCATGATAACCATTCCGAATGGAAGTACTGTCACAATGAGCCAGACAACGAAAGGCGGGAGAGGGGAGAATTTGAGAAGCGGGTGCGAGAGCAGCCATGCAGTGAAGATGAGCGAGGCTGCTTTCATGGGTTCTGAGACTTGGATGTTGATGCCAGGCAACTTAAGAACGCTTCTATGGTTGAAGTCTTTTGCGCCTGATACATAGACTAGGGCGAGAAGGAGGAGTCCTGCCATGAAGAGCATCCAAGAGTGTTTGCCGAGCGATTTGTAGTCTGCCAGTGCGCATGCGAAATAGAAGCAGAAACCAATCCCAATCCAGACGCACTGCAGAATCCAGAGTTTGGTTGGCGTGGAACCGTAGTCCATGCCAGCGCAACGGATGAACATAACGCCTATGGCAAGCAGCATCGTCATAAATAGGAGTGCCAGCTTGTCCATTTTCAGGAGATGAAGCAGGTTTTCCTTTATGTCAGTTGAGTATATCATTATAGTATAATATGTGTGTCGCCTGCGGCAATGAGCCTTATCACACCATCAGGACAATTGAGTTTTAGAAGACCGTCTGGGGTTATTCCGCAAGCAGTGCCTTGCAGAGTGGTCCGCCCATGCTCAGCAGTGATGGAACGACCGTCAAGCAGGGAACATGAGGCCCAACGCTCCATGAATGGGGCAAGGGTTTGATTATGTTTCCAGAGAGAATAATCCTCCTCGATTGCGTTAAGGACGGAGGACAAGACTTCTGCGCGTGAAAACTCACGATCTGTCTCTCGTGCGAGTGATGTGCCTGGTATGTCTTCTGGAAACTCCCGCATATTGACATTGATGCCGATGCCGATGATGGCGTATTCTGTTTGGTTTGCCATGCATGACATTGCGCTTAGGATGCCGCAGAGCTTTCGTCCGTTCAACCAAACGTCATTTGGCCATTTGACAGCGATGCCAGGCAAAGCGATAGCTTTCGTGATGGATAGCGCTGTGAGAATTGATAATTGCGGCACGGCGGCTGGAGGGCAGGAGGGCCTTAGCAGAATCGAAAAGTAGAGGTTTTGTGCGTGGGGGGAGAGCCAGCTGCGTCCGTTTCTTCCGCGCCCTGCGGACTGGTGGTCTGCTATGACCACCAGCCCCTCTGGTGCATTGGCTGCAGCCAGTTCATTGGCGGTAATGTTGGTCGATGCCAACTCGAACTCCGAGACCAATGTCCGCCCTATAAAAGCCGTGTGCAGGAGGGGCTTGAGAATAGTGGCGTTTATGTCTGGTATGGTTGGCATGGCTACTCCTTGACAGCTCCTGCAGTCAGACCACGAATTATGTGTTTCTGAGCTAACACATATACAACAATCAATGGTAGAACGACCAGAAGGAGAGCTGCGCTTGTTTGTGTTATCATGATGTCGTGCTCTCCCTTGAAGTCGTTAAGTGCAAGAGTCAGAGTGCGAACGCCAGGTCCGAGCAGTGTAAGCGCGAAGGAGAACTCGTTCCACATTGTCAGGAAGTTGAAGATGATGACTGTCGCAAGTGCGGGGCGTGAGAGGGGCAGGGCGACATGGAGGAATACCTGGAAAGCGTTGCAACCATCGACCCTCGCTGCGTCCAGTAGATCTTTAGGAAGCGATGAGAATGCTCCCTTAAGGATTAGAATTGACACGGGTAGCGCGAAGCCGATGTATGGTCCAGCAAGTGCCATGAGGCTGCCTTTGATGCCAAGGCCTGAGCTTCCGAGTAGCCTATTGAGCGGGATGAGAGTCACATGAACGGGAATCATCATTCCCAAAATGAATATATAAAACAGCATGTTTTTGCCTTTGAAAGACATTTGGGCGAATGCGAATGCGGCGAATGCGGCGAACGTCACTGCGATAGCAACTGAAGCGATGCAGAGAATGAGGCTGTTGATGTATGCTGAACCGAATGAGCCGTTGTTGAGGACGTTCGCCATGTTGTCGAGGACGAACTTCGCTGGAATGGCAAGCGGGCGTGTCTGTGCGTCGCCTTCAGTTCGGAACGCACACAGTGCCATCCATAGCATTGGATAGGCTGTGAAGAGCAGGAAGAGCAGCAGGAGCAGATGTCTGAAGATTAATGCCGATGATTTCTGTTTCATGTCACGCCTCCTTCAATCCCGAGCGAATTCGTCTTATTTGGAATGGCATGACAACTAGAAGGACTACGAGGAAGAGCATGACGGCAGCCGCAGAGCCATAACCAAAACGCCCCTGTCCATAGTCGAAGGCAAGTCTATATATGTATGTGGCGAGAACCTCTCTTGATTCGGCGGGAAGTCCGCCCGAGAGCAGATAGACTAGATCAAAGTATTTAAGTGAGCCAACTATGGATAGGGTCGCTGAGACGATAGCCGTAGGCTTCAGAAGCGGAAGAATGACGTGCAGGCAGATTTGTAGTTCGCTTGCGCCGTCTATTCTTGCGGCTTCGAAATAATCGTCGGGAATGCTGCTGAGTCCTGCCATGAACAGGACCGTATGGAAACCAGTGTATTGCCAGCAGATTACCACGAAAATCCAGAGCAGGGACCAGCCTGGTGTGGCAAGCCAGGCGTATTCGAAGTTAGGCACAATGAGTTGAATGAGTTTGGTGAGAAGTCCATTGCCTGGATCATAGACATATTGCCAAAGAATTGCGATTGCGACAGTTGGCATGATCATTGGCGCGAAGAAGGCTGTGCGGAAAAGAGTTCTGCCCCATGTGGGATAGTGGAGCAGAATCGCTAGAAATGCTGCAAGTGGCAATTGTATGGCTAGCGAGCCAACCAGAAGCAGGAGGTTGTGCCAAAGACTGCACCAGAACACCTTGTCGTAAAGCAACTCAGCGTAGTTATTTAGTCCGTAAAAAGACGGCTTGGCCGCTGCACCGTCCCAGTGGAAGAGACTCATCTCGAAGGAGGATATGATAGGCCAGGCGACAAAGAGCGCATATACCAGCAGAGCTGGTAGGATGAAAAGCCAAGGTGTGAAGCGTTTTGTCTGCATGACTGTCATCTCGAGTGGATTAGTTCATTGGCAGTTCTGCGTGCAAGGGCATCAGCCGCAAGAATCTCATCGAGATCGTTTCCCTTGACTGACGAACATTTCTCAAGTGTCGTAGAGACGACTGATGATATGTCTGCAAATGAGATGATTCCGTCGATGAAAGTTTGGACGGCCACTTCGTTAGCGGCATTGAATATAGCTCCGGCAGCGCCGCCAATTCTCATAGCCTCGCGAGCGATTTTTAGTGCGGGGAATCTGTCCAAATCAGGCGGCTCGAAGGTCATGGTCAGGTATTCTGTGAAATCCATGGGTTTTGCGACGCCTGGAATGCGATTTGGATAGTTGAGGCAATAATGAATTGGCAGTCTCATGTCAGGATATCCCATTTGTGCGAGAATGCTTCCGTCCTTGAACTCAACCATTGAATGAATTATAGACTGCGGGTGGACGACAACCTCGACCTGTGGTTCTGGAACGCCGAAAAGCCAACCAGCCTCTATCATCTCAAGCCCCTTGTTCATCAGCGTGGCTGAGTCAATGGTAATTTTGCGTCCCATTGACCATGTTGGATGTTTGAGCGTCTGTTCAAGTGTGACTTTTCTGAGGTCCAAATCCTTTTTGTCACGGAATGGTCCGCCGCTGCAAGTGAGTATGATTCTGTTCAAATCAGAGTGCGGCTTCCCATCAAGGCATTGGAAAATCGCACAGTGCTCGCTGTCAACAGGCAGCAGCTTAGAGCCAGATTCCTTAGCGGCGGCTGTAACCAGGCTTCCTGCCATGACGAGTATCTCCTTAGATGCCAACGCGATGTCCTTTCCAGCCTTGATTGCAGCAAGGACAGGTCTGAGTCCAGCAGTGCCTACGATTGCGCAGAGTACGATATCAACGTCGTCAGCACAGACCGCTTCACAAAGAGCATCTTGCCCTGATATGATTTTCACATTTGATGGCAAATGTTCTTTTCTTAAGGCCGACACATCCTCTGCATAGAGCCATGCGGGGGAGTACTGCTCGGCCTGTTCCGCAAGCAGATGTGTGTTGCGTCCTGCCGCCAAGCCTGTCACCGCACAACGTGACCGCATTCCATCGACGACACTCAGCGTGCTAGTGCCTATTGAGCCTGTGGAGCCTAGTATTGCGATGCGTTTCATGCTGTATTCCTAATTATTATATATAATGTAAACGAATGAAAATGCGGCTTAGTTGTTGAGGTGAACGATTGTGCAACCGCCTGCTCCAGGTTCCTTTTCAGTGCCAAGATGATAGTCTTTGACGGCTGGACAGGTGCGCAACCATTCGTGGACGGCAAGACGAAGGCGACCAGTTCCAAAACCATGGACGATTCGGAGTTCGGGCATACGCTGGAGGGTGGCGCGGTCTATGAATTCGGATAGAATGTCTATTGCGTCCGCCACGCGCATTCCTATGAGATTGAGTTCAGAGGAGAGGCTTTCGGTCGAACGTGGGCGTATGATTTTTACAACGGTTTCTTGTGGCATTTTGTCCATGCCGTCTCGGTTTCTCTCAAGTTCCGATGTCTTGAGCGTTACCAAAAGGCCGTTTATGGATAATGTGACGTTGTTTCCCTTGGCGGAGATAGATTCAATCACGCCATGTGCATTCATCTTCTCCACCCAAACGCGCTTTCCTATTATAAGTTCATCTGACGCGAGTGGTTGCTTGGGTTTTGCAGCATGTATCTTCAATCCAGCCTTTATCTTGCGCTCTTTCTCTGCGAGTGCGTTTCTCATTGCGGCGAGAGTTTCAGGCGACGCTTGCGCGTTGCCGTGTGTTTTTGCCTTCTCGCGAAGCTCGCGCACCAAATTTTCCATCTCTCGTCTAGTGTTGTTGACGAGGGCATCTGCCTGCTTGTGAGCGTCTTCAATGAGTTGCCTTCGTTGAGTTCTGAGTTCCTCAAGCTCTTTCTTGAGGTCATCGCGCTTCTTGATGATTTCGTTCTCTGCACCTTCCATTCTGCTGGCGTGTCCGGCGAGTTTCCTTTGGTCGGCTTCCATTTTGGTGAGAACCTGCTCCAGTTTAATCTGGTCTTCGGAGAGCATCCGTTTTGCAGTCGCCAGCACATAATCGGGCAGTCCGAGCCGTCTGGCAATCTGTAGCGCATGGCTTGCTCCAGGTCGTCCAACATCCAGTATGTACTCTGGCCGTAACGTTTTTACATCAAAGCGCACCGATGCGTTGAGCATGTCGCTTCGGCTATGGACATAGTTTTTGACTAGTGCCAAATGCGTTGTGACTATGCTTAACGTTTTGTGTTTTGCAAGTGCTTCAATGATTCCGCAGGCGATTGCACTTCCCTCTGATGGATCTGTGCCACCCCCAATCTCATCCAGCAACACGAGGGAGTTTCCGTTGGTGCAACTTTTTATGATGCCAGAGATATTGACAATATGAGCCGAGAATGTACTTAGGTCCGCTTGTATGGATTGTTCGTCGCCTATGTCGGCGAGAATGTTATCGAATATCCTGAATTTACTGCCTGGCCCTGCGGTGACGGGCAGGCCGCTTTGGGCTACCAATGACAGCAGTCCTACGGTTTTCAGTACGACGGTCTTGCCGCCAGTGTTGGAGCCTGTGATTGCAATGGTCTTTATGTGATCTGGCACATCCAGATTGAGCGGGACAACAGCGCGCCCCTTGCCCTCTTTTCGAAATTGTATCTGTAACAGTGGGTGACGGGCGTTTTCAAGCTTCAGATGGCGTCCGAACTCAGGGAGTTCACAGTTGTTTATGCCTGCCCAGCGTGCTATTGCGTGGGCGGCGTCAAGCTCTGCGAGAATCTTCTGGTTGCTTGTGATTGTTGGAAGTTGGCTTCGGAGTCGTGCACTAAGGTCGGTGAGAATGCGTATAATTTCGTCATGCTCCTCTGCGCGTGTGCGTACTAAGTCGTTGCCCCATCCGAGAGTTTCGGTGGGTTCGACGAAGAGGGTCTGGCCGCTGTTTGAGAGGTCGTGTACTATGCCTGGAAGGTTGCTTCTCGCGTCTCGTTTGACTGGAATGACATATCGTCCGTTTCGTGTTGTGACAAAGTGGTCCTGCAATGCGGCGTCGTTCTCATTCGAATGAACCATCTGTTCCAAATGGCGTTGAATTCGATATTCCAGTGAGGCGGCCTCACGGCGGAGTGTGCGTAGCTTTTCGCTGGCGCTATCAAGAACCGATCCATCGCGGTCGATGCTTCTTGAGAGCACGGCGCGAAGCGGTTCGCATGGGTCAAGAGCAGAGACGACTGATTGAAAGACCGTGAACGGTTGTGCGTCTTTGCTGTCCGCAAATGACTTCAGATCGTGTGCAGTGTCAAGAAGAGCGAGACAGGCGATGAGTTCTGTTCCATCAATGACTGCACCCTCGGGAGCAACGTGTCTGAGGATTTCGCCAAGGTCGTCTGTGCGGAGCGATGGCGGCTCCAGCGGCTTGTTGCGCATTGCAATCATATCCGAGTAGATTGCACGATTCCGTGTGATGACATCTAGATCATTGCTGGGACGCAATGCGCGTATGATTGCAATGCCAGGTTCGCTTTGCGCCTCGTCGCAGATGGATTCAATGAGTTCCGAGAACTCCAGTACAGACAATGTATGCTCTGTGTTCATAACGGTGTCGAATGATGACATGATGAGGCGGCGAGGCATTCACGCGCCTTGTCTATGTCGTGCCTTATCTGCGCCTCCAATGCGGAGACTGAATCAAACTTCATGCTCTTGCGCAGGAAGGCATGAAACTCCACTGTCATGTCAACGTCATACAAATTGTCATTGGAGTTGAAAAGGTGCATCTCGACAAGCGGGATCTTGTCGTCCCTGACGGTTGGTGCTTCGCCAACATAGGCGATGCCGTCATCGGAATGGCCATTCCAATGTGCGCGGGCTGCATAGACACCGAATGGCGGCAACGCGTGGTTTTCCTCGCAGATATTGGCCGTTGGGCAGTCGAGCGAACTGCTCGCAATTCCATTGCCATGCCTAACTATGCCATTTATGGCGAATCTGCGTCCGAGCATCCTTGCAGCATCGTCAAGATTTCCAGATTCAACCGATGACCTGATGCGTGTGCTGCATATCGGCGCCCCGTCGTGACAGACCTGCGGCACTGTTATGCAGCGGATGGAGCGCGACTCTGCCCAAGAGGTGAGTGTTACTGCATCTCCACTGTTGCCATGCCCGAACCTCCAGT
>JAEEGL010065279.1_pt1 | contig 37198 bp, 43 predicted proteins | sample 9134231 | NCBI WGS metagenome assembly JAEEGL01 (sample SAMN16246548, study PRJNA631951) | gut metagenome | biome: gut microbiome; feature: rumen; material: fiber-attached | host: Bos | place: Iran: Karaj | collected 2018-10 | reverse complement strand
TTTAAGAGTAAAAATGGACATTGACTCAAACAATGAATTATTAATTTTTAGTTTATAGGAGGAATATAAATAATGGCACAAACATATATTAATACACCAGTTCTTTCTAAAGTAAAAATGGGTAATACCACATATTACATGAAGGATGCTGATGTACGTGATATTTTAGATACATTTGGTAATGTTGTCACATTAGATAAAGCCCAAACAGTTACTGCTGATGGTACTGGTCTTGTTGACGCTGCTTTAATGTATGATTATGTTGGTCGTCAAATTGGTGCTATTGGTCAAGCTTTAAATCTTTTATCGGATTCTGATCATACACAGGTTTCTAATCCTCAGAGCGGCGATTTTGTTGTTGAATCTGATGGTAAAGAATGGTTATATGACGGCACAGTATGGAGAGAAGTCGGTGATGAAAGTGCTTATGTTCTTAAGACACAAACAATTGCTGGCGTTGATATGGCTGACAATATTACTGTCGCCGAATTACAAACAGCTCTCGGCTTAAAAGCTCTTGCTTATAAAGATAATGGTAGTGTTTCTATCACTACAGTTGATAGTATTGATAGTTTCACAACTGGTGCAGCTGGTTCTTATAATGTTAGCTCTACTCCAGTTTCTGTTCCAGCTACTTATGACGCATTAGACGTTACTCCAGCTGGTTCAGTTTCAATTACCGCAGGTACAGCCGCAGCTGCTTCATATGATAAAGCAACTTCTGTTGCTATTACTTCAGCTGCTGCAAGTGAACAATCACCTGCGAACTACACTCCAAGTGGATCAGTTACTGTTTCAAGTGTTACAGTTACTCCATCTACTGGCAATGTAGCTACAGTTACCGATTCTGGTACTGCTTATCAATTAACAGCTGGTAGCGTATCTCAAGCAGCTGATACAACCGCTGCATTTGCTACAGCTGGTGTTCTTGTTTCAGTTGGCACTGATAATACAGAATCTGGTGGCGCTGATGAATCAGAAACATTAATTATCACAAATGCTTCTACAAGCAATGCTGTTACAGCTTCTGGCGCAGTCACTTATGTAGATCCAGTATTAAGTGGTTCATTACCAACATTTGGCACTGAAAGTGTTGTTACTGGTATTACAAGTGCTTCAGCAACTGCTTCATTCTCTGGTGATGGCGCTGTCTTAGCAGCTACACCAAGTTACACAGCTACTGATGCTACAATGACACAACCAACATTCACTGGTAGTTTCTCTGGAACTTCAAAGAGTGTTACTCCAAGCGTTGCTACAACTGTTAACGCAGCTGGCACAGATGGTTCTATCACTGTTACAAGCGAAACAATTAGTCCAACATTCCAAAGCTCTGCAAAAACAGCAAATGTTAGCTTTGGTGTAAATAGCGGATCTTAATAAAAACTTTAATCTCTTGAAAAGATAGAGATTACCATAAAAAATAAATTATTGACTCTTGAAACGATAGAGGATATAATTTTTTCTCGGGTAGAGGATAATTATATCCTCTACCCGTTTTTTTGTTTTAGGAGAAAAAAATGATAAAAGAACAAACTTTAATTAAAAAAGATACCTCTATAAATTGAGAGAAAGCAAAAAATTTCATTCCAAAAGAAAATGAATTAATTATTTATACCGACATTAATAGGAGAAAAATTGGTGACGGGATAACAAAAATAAATGATTTACCTTTTATAGCTGGAACTCAATATTATATTGAAAATGAGGATACTTTAGTTATAGAGGAGGCATAGAATGGCAGATTTAAGTAAAATTAAATTAAATGGCACAGTTTATAATTTTAAAGATGTAACTGCTCGCGAAGCCATAGAAGAAATTTCAACCCCGCCATTAGCGACTCAAACTACAGACGGATTAATGTCTGCAAATGATAAATTAATTTTGGATAATATGAACCCCAATATGACGGTAGCTCTTTCTAATATATATGAATCAGAAGTCCATGTAATAAATGCTAAAACAGAAGATATGGTTGATTTAGAAATTATTGAGCAACCGCATATTTCAGAACAAATTAGAACAATTAACTTATTAGATGTTAATACATTTACTCCGGGATTTTATATTGGCTCTAATGGGCAACTTTCTTCTAATACGAATGACAGGGTGGCCGATTTTATTCCGGTATCACCCGGAGATGATATATATTATACTGGTATTATTGGGCCAACTAATTCATCTAGTATTAACCGTCGTCTTCATGTATATAATGCAAACAAACAATGAATAAAACAACTTAGTTTTGCTGGTAGCTTACATGTTAACGACCATTGAAGTACTCATGGAGTTGTGCCTAGTAATGGAGCTTATGTAAGAGTATCTTGGGGTGTAGAAGATACTAATATAATGATTACTGTTGGCGCTCCAGCAAAATATTATCCTTATTATATCACACCTTTTACGTCAATTACGAGTACATCATTTCAAGTATCACCTGATGATACATATGAGGATGCAGATGAATATACTGTAACGGTACCTGCTGCAGCTGGTGATGTATACGGATTTAAATATAACCCAATTTTAGGTAAACTTTATGTTACTTCTGGGTATATAAATTCCTATAATGGAGAAACTTTACCTAGCGGTTGAATTTCTGATAGAGATATTTATGCAGAAGGCACTGTGCCATCAACTGGCGCAGAGGTTGTTTATCAATTAGATGATGAAGATATAGAAGAATATGATATTACACCGGTAGATATTCCGATGTTTTATCGTGTAAATTATATAAAAATTGATACCGGCATAATTAAAAGTCTTACATATTATGCAGAAACATTTGGTGTAAGTCATATTACAATTCAAAATGCTGCTACATTTGGTAATGAAGAAATTCTTGAAGAGGACGTAACTAGCTGAAAACATGCGGGGGCTTTAATTGATACAAAAGCAGATATTGATTCACCTGCATTTACAGGTTCACCAACCGCACCAACATGTTCTGCGGGAACTAATTCAACAAAACTTGCTACAACCGCATTTGTCCAAAGTAAATTAAATAGTACAATAGCTCCAGTTGAGGGTACTAAAGCAAGTAATAACCATCAAGTTGGTGATTATATTATAGTTAGTGGCCAATTATATAAAGTAACTAGTGCAATTACATCAGGTACCACAATCACCGCAGGCACAAATGTTGAAGCTACTGATGTGGCAACAGAGTTGAATTTGTTACGTTCTTTAATTACATCATAGGAGGATAAATAATGAAAAGACAAATTTTTGAAGTTTATGCTAAAGTCATGGATGCAAATGGAAACTATAACACATTAAATGGTTATCCAAAAGTATTTGATTCTCATAGTTATAACGATGATATAGATAAAGCACTTCTTCGTGCTACAGGCGCCTTTGCTTCTTGTTGGGGCGATATGTGTGCAGTAGATAGCCGTCAATTATAAATGGTTATGTTAATGAGTGCTGATGGTTTTGTAATTGATAAAAAGGTAATTGGTGCAATTGCTGATTTACCAGAAGAAGATAGTTAATTAGGGCAAATATAGATAAGTGCTTTTAGCATAATTTTATACAATATAGAGAATAATTTTCCATTGGACAGTAAGATACGCAGTGGGACTCATATGATAGGATATTTATGCGTATTTTACTGACCCCTTGGGAAACCCCCAAGGGGTTATTTTTTTTGGAAAGGAGATATATAAATGGCACTATTTAAAGTTTTAAGAGGTAATTCAACAGCATTAGCTAGTCAGCCTCTGCATGACGGCTACGCATATTTCACTCCAGATGATGGAAGATTTTTTATAGATGTTCAGCTTGATACGGCTCCAACATTAGCGCATGCTTCTGGTGTTGTAGGTGGTAAAAATGTTTATAGAATTGAATTAGAAGCCACAATTTGAGATAGTATTTTAGATCAATTAGATATTAATTCACCGCATTTGCATGCTCATAAAGATTTAATTTTAAAAGGCGGTACAACATCTTTCACTTATGATGGAACCGCTGAACTGCAATTAGATCTTCGTGCTGATTGAAATGAAACAAATCAAAATTCAATTTCATTTATTAAAAATAAACCTACAATTATAAATGTAGGCATAACAATGAATGATAATACTAAAACGATGTATATTACTACACCTGTTACTAGTGGAGATGGGGTGAATTACTAATGCCAGATACATTAATTCTTACAAATAATTCAAATTATGAAGATATTGCAGATGCAATTAGAAGTAAAACCGGTGCAAACACAACATTCAAACCTGACGAGATGGCACAGGCTATTTTAGATATTCCTGTTAATGGTACTGTCGTTTCAGCAACAACCGCAACAGCGCCCGATGTAAAAGCAGGAAAAGTATTCTTTAATTCAAGTGGTGCTAGAACTGTCGGCACATTAAATTTTAATTGGATGGGCGAAAATCCAGAATTTGTAAGTCAAGTTTATACATACAGTACAACTTTAGATGAAACTTCATATAATGGATGAACGCCATCTACAACAGCTAAAACAATTAAAGCCACAGAAACATTAACAACAAAACCAACTTTAGATTTACAAAACTATGATTATATTCTTTTGTGAATAAGTGATGTTCAAATAGCCTATAATAATGAATGAGTTGCTACAAAAGGGTCTCCTTTAAGACAAGTATGTATGCGTGTCCAACACATGACAGCTCGCCCTGCATCTGTATCAGCAATACAAAATTATACATATAATTATAACGATCATGGTGAATTATCACCAGCAATTAACTGATTAACATATTATAGTTCAGCTAGTGCTATTTCTGTAACAAATCAATCATATGGATTTTATATGTCAGCAATAAATGCTGGTAGTTTTAGTTCAACAAGCGCAGCATCACCAACATATACAATTAAAACACCAACTTTTCAAACAAGATGTAATTCAAGTTATTTCACTACAGCAGTTGCTGCAAAAGTTGATCAAGAAAATACAACGGTTAAATTAAACGGATATTTATATAGAGTTAAAGCAAAATCGCTTTATAGAAATCAATGGTGAACTCTATTAGCAGATGTTTATAATGACCCACTATAAAGGAGGAACAGACATATGCCAAATAAAACAATACAACATGTCAATTATAATGGGACAACATATGACATTGACGCGGTAACAGTTAATGAACATACCGTTCAAAGCAATGTTCCTGCTAATTATGATTGAGATAAATCAAAAGTAGAGCTTTCTAACTTAACAGCCAGTGGCGATAAAGTTGGTGATATTACCATTGACGGAACATTAAAAACACTTTATTCACCCAAATATACGGGAACAAGTCCAATTTTAATAAGTGGAACCGCAATTTCCCATACTACTAGTGGAATTACTGCGGCCACATATGGAACTATTGCAACAACAGAAATTACTCCAACTTTTGGTGGTAAATTTTCTATTCCCGGTTTCACAGTAAATGCAACTGGCCATGTCACAGCAGCAGCTACGCATGATGTAACTCTTCCAAGTCTAAGTGTTACTCAAGTATTAGGATCTACTGGAACAACAAAAATTGGTACAATTACAATAAATGGTACTTCAACAGATTTTTATGCTCCAACAAACACCAATACTTGGGATCAATATGGAGGAGCAACGGCAAACGCCGCTGGTACTGCTGGTTATGTACCGGGAGCAGCAGCGAATCAATTATTCCAATATTTTGCTGGCAATGGCACTTGAAGAGGTGCCCCTACTGCTAGTGGTGAACTCGGTTTAATAACCTATGAAGAAAAAACAAAATTAGCGGCAATTGCCGACGGAGCTGATAATGTTTCATATTCAGCAACAAAAACAAGTGGTATTGAACTTGGTAAAATTAATATAAATGGAGATGAAAATAATATCATTTATGCTCCAAATTATACAGGAACTGCACCAATTAGTGTTGGTAGTGATTATAAAATTACTCATGCTACTTCTGGACCGAGTTCAAGTGGTGACACATCAAAAGGCGACACTTCAAATCAAACCCCTAATTTTGGAGCAACATTTAAGGTCACTTCTGCTACTGTAAATAAATATGGTCATACTACGGCATTGGCAGAACATACCGTGCAAATGCCGTCTTTAACAAATACACCGACCTATGATTCGGGTACCTTAATAGATACATTAACAATTAATGGAACACAAAGTCAAATTTATATACCAGCCTATCCAACAGTAGAAAGCTTGGGCTTAAGTAAAGCCTTAAAATTTATAGGTTTTTCATCAAGCGCAATTACAGATGGACAAACAACTGCGCCTACAATTACTGGAGTAAATAATTATACTCCTGCAGTTGGTGATGTTGTTATTGATGGTAGTGATGCAACCGCAACTTCACAATGAGAATATGTTTATACAAGCGCTAATAAATGGGAACGTTTAGGCGGAGATGCGTCTTATGTTATTGGCGGTACAGAATATGATGTAACCAACGGAGGAACAAATGATTCTTCTAGTGTTAGTATTACACCAAGTACAACACAAGTTTATTCAATGACAAGTGCTGGCTCAGTTACGCCCGGAAATGAGGCATCTTTAACAATGAGTGTTACAGATGAAAAATTGACATTTAATTTTGATGCGAATACTCCAACATTAGTTACTTTACCGGGTAGAAGTAGTGTGATTAACGCTTGGACTGGATATACTGCGGCCACTGCGGCGGCACAAACATTCCATCCAACGACAAAGAAGATTACAATTAATTAAGCCATTTGTGCTTCAATTAATAGTTTATTATAATAAAGTAAGGAGGAAAATAAATGGCTAATTTAATTTCTCAAGTAACCCCTCTTGGTTCTAGTACAGATTATGGTGTTAGAGCGAGTGCGGTACAATATGGAACCTCAAGCACAGCCGCAGGAACCGCAGAAAAAGCGGTTACATGTGCAAGTTTTACTTCAAATTATTTAACCGAAGGCTCTATTGTTGCGGTTAAATTTTCAAATACAAATAGCGCCGCTGTTGCAAATTTAAAATTAAATGTTCAAAGCACAGGCGCGAAAGCAATAAAATATATTTATAATGGGACTTTAAATAATTTGCCAGCAGTAGATTATTTAAAAGCCAATCAAGTTTATTTATTCTATTATGATGGAACTAACTGGGTTCTTTTATTAAATTATGATACAAATGATGTTAGTTCTTTAACAGTAACTTCAAATAATAATACCGCCGCATATGGATCTGCTGTAACTGTTGGTACAGTAAATGGCACTGATTTAAAATTTACAATGCCAACAAATTATACCAATCAATTAGTTATACCTAAACAATTAAATGGTTTAAATGATCCAACTCTTACGGCAAAAATAAATACTACAAGAGCAAATAGGCTCGCTTTTTTGCCAGCAGACCAAATTATAATTGAAAAAACAACTGACGGTGGAACAACATGGGTTGATGCTGGAGTTTCAGACGCAAATAAACTCGCATTATTCTCAGAAACAAGACCGAGTGTTTCGCTCCCATTAATTGGTGGAGTAAAAAATATTAATGCCGGTTTAAGAATTACTATTACGGCAATGAAATATAATGTTCCTGCCAATACAGCTGAAACTCAAAAATATAATTATTGAAATTCTAGTTATATTAAATCAACAGAAAGATATTGCCAATTAAAAGAGTTATATTTCTGAGTCTCTGCCAATAGTGATGGCTTATCATTAAAAGTAGAAAGAGCAACCGGAGCAAATCCAAATAACTGATCACAAATATATGATAGTGGCTCAACATTTGCATTAACAGGTTGATCTGGCTGCGATTATGTCAGTTTTGGACAAAGCACATTTGGTGGTGGAACAAATCAAACGGGAAATTACTGAAATTATAGATTAACTTTTTTCACTAGAAATACAACTGGTGGGACTACATTATCAGCATCTAACACAACATCTGTTCAAAGTATAATGGAAATTCGTGGTTATGGTGATACATGATGGACAAAACCAAATAACTATATGGCGAATGACCATATATACACTTTTGATGCAACACAAAATGTAACATTCCCTGCTCAAGTTACAGCGACAACTTTTAAAGGTAATTTAGATTGGAGTTATATCCAAAATAAACCAACTTTATTAACAGCGGATATCCCTGATACAACTACTTCTATAACCTGAAATACGGCAACAACAATTGCTACGATAGGTGGAGAAAATATCAGTATTCAAATTCCAAGTAATCCAAATACTGATGTAACTGTTAAACAAACGCCAATTACCACAAATGCTGATTATGAAGTTTTATTCTCAAGAACAGCTGATAATACAGAACATACAGAAGGGGCTGGGAAAAATAATAATTTAAAATTTAATCCATCTACTGGCAACTTACAAGTAACAAAAATTAATGGTGTTACAGTTGGTAGTTCCCCTAAATTTACAGATACCGTTCCTACTTTAAGCGTTACAAACGAAACAAATACATTATCTTGGGGAACAACAGTTAAAATTGCAGATTTAGATGGAACTGATCTTAATGTTACTTTACCGGCTCAACCAAGTTATACAGATACATGGAAAGCAAATAGTAAAACGAGCGAAGGTTATGTCGCAGCTGGTGGATCAAATGCAAATAAAGTTTGGAAAACAAACGCAAGTGGCGAACCGGCTTGGCGTGATGATGATAATGATAAATGAGAAGCAACTTCTCACACTTTAGCATGAGGTACGTCAACCAAAATAGGTGCGATTGGTGGCACCGATGTTAACGTTACATTGCCTGCTAATCCAAATACAAATACTCACTATACTGCCACTTTAGTTACCAATAGTGCGTCTACTGGTAAAACAAATGCTGCGGCAACAAGCAATAGTTCAGTTTATTTAAATTTAGTAGAAAATGATACTGTTAGAAATGCACACCAAATTATTGGCGATGGGACTGTAACAGTAAGCGCAGATGCAAATGGTAAAATTACAATTACAGGTCAAGAATATGATCATCCTACTGCAACAGCTGCCAATCCAGCTGCAGTAAAAGTAGGTAGTGATTCACTTGGTCATGTTGTATTAGGCAATGCTTTAACAGCTAGTGATGTAGGCGCTGCAACAAGTGGGCATACCCATACAACAACAATTGCTACGACTACAGACGCTCTTGGGGTTGAATTAAACCCAAGTCAAAAATATAAATTAACAGCCGGTGGGACAAGTTATGTATTCCAAATGCCGGCAGCATATGAACACCCAACAACAACTGCGGTCTCAGCCGCAGCCGTAAAAGTTGGCAAAGATTCTCTTGGGCATGTCGTAATAGGAAACGCTTTAACATATTCTGATGTTGGAGCGGCTTCAAGCGGACATAACCATGATAGTGTTTATGCTAAAAAATCCGAATTAAATGCATTAGTAGCAGCAACAGACGCTATGGTATTTAAAGGTACTATTGGTACCGCTGCTGCGGGAGGAACAATACAATCTTTACCAGCTGAACATACTGTCGGTGATACTTATAAAGTTGTAAGTGCTGAAGCTTATGCGGGACAGCAATGTGAAATTGGCGATTTAATTATTTGTATTACCTCTGGTACAACTGCAAATAATGCGCATTGGACAGTCGCTCAAACAAATATTGATGGAGCGGTTACTGGACCAACAGATTCTACTGACGCCCACGTAGCTGTGTTTAATGGTACAACTGGAAAAGTAATTAAAGATAGTGGCTTTACTATTGGCAAGAGTGTCCCAGCAGATGCCGTTTTTACAGATACAAATAATAAAGTAACTCAAACAGCTACTAGTACAAGCGCTAATTATGAAGTATTATTTAGCGAAACTGCTGATAATACAACGAGAACCGAGGGTGCTCGTAAAAACAATAATTTATTATTTAATCCAAATACTGGATTATTAAAAACAACAAAATTAATTTTAACATCAACACAAGATGCTAGCGGAACAGCTAATAACGGCCCGGCATTAATAGTTGGCGGAGAACAAACGTCAACTCACCTTGAATTAGATGCCAATGAAATTATGGCTAAAGCTAATGGCACAACTGTTGCTGACTTATATATTAATAATGAAGGTGGTAAAACCATTGTTGGTAATGGCGCCTCATCAAATAATAACCTTAGTTCACAATTAGTCGTTAAATCAAGTGAATCGGGTTCTGGTGGCAATGTCGCCATAGAATTATGGAGAGGCACAAATGCATCTTGACAATTTTCAAATGAAAGTGGAGATTTGCATTTTAGAACAAATTATACCACAGCCAAACAAACCACATACTCTGTTGATGCTTTAAAATTAGTTTATAACAGTGGAGCAGCCACATTTAAAGATACAATTACGGCAAATGGTGGTGTTTTAACTCTTTATAAAGAAACAACAACTTCAGCAAATACTCCGGCCGCAATTCATTTTAATATAAAAGATACAACAACCGGACAGACAAATCAAAATCAATCTTACATTAAAGTATTCCAAGACCATGCGTCAACAACCTATGGTACAAACATGGTTATTAACACTGGCGGCGGATTATTTATTGGTTCTGGCGAATCGCCAAGTGGCCACTATACTGCTAAGGGGGCAAGTTATACTGGCGAAGATACATTTATTACAGCAGATGGCACAGTATATTTACAAGCCAATGGAAATACTATTGCCAATAGGCTTGGTTTATATATTAATACCGCTCATGAAATATTGCCAATTAAAGCTGATGTAGCTACGAATAATACGGGTTCTCTTGGTACTACTGCTTATAGGTGGTATGGTTTATACGCTAATAGAATAAATAACTTACTTACCGGCACAGGAACCGCTGCAAGTGATGGCGGAGCAAGCGCTAGCCCAAATAGATATAAACCTGCAAAATGGACATTTAATATAGGAACAATTCAGCCAAAAGATGGCGATATGTTTACAATTAAAATTCCTGTAGATGGCCATGATTATGGTACTTATATGTCTATTGATAATGGTACCACTTATTACCCATTAGTAACTGGTAATGCAAGTAGATTAACATCTCACTATTCTGTTGGTAGATATATTCAAGTAGTATTTGAAGCTGCGGGAACCGCTGATTCAATGTTTGCAATAAATGGTAGTGATACAAGAGCAACAGTAAGTGGTGGTGTATTTAGAGTAATTAACTTCTATGATACTAATAACTATAACTGGGTACGTCCATATTATGTTTATTGGAAAACTAGAGCTCTTTTAGGTAGGTATCAAATATTATTTACACAAGATGAACAATATTTATTATCTCCTTGCGCAGTAGATAATAATACTGGCACATCAAAAACCATGACCACTTTGGAATTTGACCCATTTGGAGATATTTATTACTATACAAATGGTTCTTCAATTGGTGCTGGTAATAGAATTAGTGATAATAGTTTAATGTCTACTAATGGTGTAATAGATTTAAGATATAGCTTTAATATTACAACTTCAACATTTACAGCTCAAAAAGCGGTATATCTTGTAATGTCACCGCAACAAAATGGAAAAGTAAAATTACATTCTTCTCCATTAAGTCAAACATTACCAACGACTGAAGACGGACTATTATACAAATATTTAGGACAAGCTTATGATGGTTACAGAATACAGCTTATTCAAGAAAAACCTGTTTATTATTTCCAAGACGGCGCAATAAAAATGTGAACCGGTAATACTGGAAATGATAATAATATAGATTTCGCTACTGCAAGCACAATTACCGGCAACGGATCAACAACAGCCTTTGCGGTAGCTCATTCATACAACACAAGAGATGTTCTCGTCAGCGTTTATGATTTAGCAACATATGATACAGTCCAATGCGATGTTACAAGAACAGATAATTCAACTGTTACAGTTACATTTGCAAGTGCCCCAGCATCTGGTTCAAGTTATAGAGTATTAATTTCAAGTACTGTTATTAATAATGATAAATTGAAATTTGCTGATAGCGTTACAATTACAGGCACTGGCTCTGCTACAACATTTACAGCAGTTCACACACTTGCAACAAGGGATGTTATTGTTCAAGTTTATGATGCTTCAACTTATGAAACAGTTGCTTGTGATGTTGAAAGAACAGATAATACAACAATTACATTAACATTTGCTACTGCACCAGTTTCTGGTAAAGCATATAAAGTATTAATTTCAAGCATGGCTATGAAATCAGTACAAGATGTAAACAACTTATCATACTAAGGAGAATTACTATGGGAATAGAAGTATTAGTAGATGAGGATGATGTCCTTCAAGCAACTGCTGATGCAATTAGAGCAAAAAAATCTGTTTCAACACTATACAAACCAAATGAAATGGCTGCCGCTATTATTTCAATTAGCGGCAGTCTTCCTTGAGGTTTAATTGAATTAACAGATAAAACCACAACTTATAATGTAAGTGATTATTCTTATGCAATCATTACAGATTTAAAGTTGATACCAGAAAATATTAAAAAAGATGTTACAATTTTAGGTGTAACTGGTTTAACAGCAATAGAAACAAATGATGCAACAGCTGATGCTTCAAAAATCAAAGAAGGTAAAAAAGGCTGGGTTAATGGAGCTCTTTTAACAGGAACTGCAAAAGCCACCGTCACAGGAACAACTTTAAATTTACCTAATTGATCATAGGAGGTATATTATGTCAGATAATTTATTAAATAGAAATGTATCTGTTGATGAAGATTCAATTATAGCAATAGCAAATGCTATAAAAGGGAAAATGGCAGTGTCTGCAAAAATAAAACCATTAGATTTTGCAAAAGCGGTTAATAATATTGGATCTTCTGGTTCAGGTACAATAAATATCTCAAATATGAATTTAACCGATGTATCTGCCTATGCATCTGCGCAAATATCAGATCAAAATCTTATTAGTAGCAATATAAAAAAAGGAGCATCTATTTTAGGTGTTCAAGGTAGTCCGTCAGTAATTGACGCAATTGGTGGTGACGCAATTCCAGAACAAATAGCATATACAAAAACAATTTATAAAGATAGTCAAAAAGTAACTGGAACAAATAGAATATATGTTTCTGGTCAAACATTATATATGTCACCGGGTTGAATTGAAGTTTCATTTTCTGGGAGCTCCCCAGATTTGGCCTTTTATTCTGGAACAGAGTTGTACGCTGGTCAAAATATAGGAGTATTATAGGAGGATTTATAATATGGCATTTAGTAAAAAAACTTGAAAAGACAGAGTTACTCAATATCCATCAAGAAGGGTATTAACAGATATAAATACTTCTCAAACTCAAACCGTAACAGTGACTAGGAGCGAAGGAACAGTAACTGAGGCTGGCGACATATTTAATGCAACAACAATGAACGATTTAGAAAATAGAATTAATAATGGTTTTAATTCTGTTGATACTAAATATTCTGGTTTACCATATTGTAGCGTTTTTTATAGTAATGGTGGCAGTAACGCAACTTTTTCAAGTTCTCCGGTTATATTTAATAATGTTGTTACAGACACACATAATGCTTATTCAACATCAACTGGTAAATTTACATGCCCGATAGATGGTATTTATATAATTACAGTAAATTATTATTCTGGCAGTTATAGCAGTAGTACCGCTAGACCAAGAATTTGGCATGAAGATTCTAACGGTACTCTTTATGCAGATGGAGGAGTTCAACTGTTGGGACAGAATTGCGTTTCTGTATGCAGTATATTTAGTTGTGTTCAAGGAGATGTATTATATTTTGGCCCACAATCTGGATCTTCATCTTATGCTTTAAGTATATATGGAGCTTCTCAACACAATGCTATGAACATAGCTTGTTTAAGACCATTATAACAATATTTAAAAGGAGGTAATAATATGCCAACAATAAATGAGATAAATATAGGCGGAACTGTATATGATATAAATGTTCCTCCAACTGGGCAAATAATAAAAAATGGAGTCTCTAAATCTTGAATTCAAGGCAGAGATGGTGCAGGATTTAAAATGAATACTATTAATGCATATTCTCCGGCTATTTCAATAAAAACCACAGATGGAAGTTGAGAAATAGGCGCTTATGATAATAGCGGTTGGAAAAACAGATTAATTTTTTGCTATTCACCAGATGACAATTATAGTAGTAATACAAATGAAACAAATAGATTTTATATAACAAACGATGGGCGAACAAATTTACATCAAGTTGGTCATGGACTTACTTTATTATGAACTGGACACGCCAATTCAGGAACTATCACTTTAAATGATAGTATAAGAAATTATGACTTTTTATATAGCGTTGTAAAGGCAAATAACTCATATGGCGCATGTTTTTCAATCCCAGTTGATGCATTTATAAATATTTTTTCACCAACCGCAACGGGAACAACAAGTAATTATTGAATGCAATCTTATTATGCAAGCCAAGGCGTTGGTATACAATATGCAACGGATACAACAATAACTTTCAGATGGCAAAGCTCTGGTTTTTTAGAAAGACTATATGGATTAAAAGTTTTCTAAAGAGGAATAGATTATGGCATTTAATAAAAAAACATGGAAAGATAGGATTACACAGTATCCTTCCAGAAGAACGCTTACAGATGTAAACACATCTCAAACTCAAACAGTTACTGTGGCAAGAAATGAAGGCACGGTTACAGAAGCAGGAGATGTGTTTAATGCTGCCTCAATGAATGATTTAGAGAATAGAATTAATAATGGTTTTACAGATGTAAATACTGCTTTTGTAAATTTAGGATGAACACTAGATGGAATGGTAAATCAAGTAGCTGGGTCAACAGCAAATACCGTAGTAAAAGCAACTCATACAACAACAAAAGCCTATCCAGAAGTATGGGTTATTTTTTCTATGAATGATAGTGATAATAATAATGATAATTTTTGTACTGTCAATTCAGGCGGTTTACAAGAAATCGTGAGTAAAAGAACCTATGATTCTAATGGTTTTAATACTTGAAAAACAAAATTTGAAACATTATCTGGGTTAACTTTGACAACAACAAATTACCCCTTTACTTATAATTTTACTTGAATTTTTTATAGAAAGAATGTTCCAGCCGGTACAACCATAGAAGTACAAAAAAATCAATATGGAAGAGATATATTTATGGCTGTTATTGGCGGAGGAGATGGAACAGGCGCTGTTCCTGTTTGAGCATATATAAGTTAATTATAAATTAAATAATTTTTTAAAGTGGAGTTTAAAGACTCTGCTTCCTAATTAGGAGGTGCTTTTTAAAATGAAATATTTAGGAAAAATTACAGATCCAAAAGATCTAGTTACAAAAGAATATGTGGATAACCACAGTAGCGCAGATGCAATTCCTGCTTCTCTTGGTACTGCGGCAGGTGATATTATTTATTTCTCTGCGGCTAGTACACCAACAAGATTAGCAAAAGGAAGTGACGGGCAATATTTAAAATTAGCAAGTGGAGTCCCTTCTTGGGCAACTCTTACTGGTGTTAACTCATCCAATAGTACATCAAAAATGTTTTTAATTGGAGCAACCGCTCAAAGCACAAGCCCAACCACTGGTTCAAATAGTAATATTGTTATTAATACAAAAGCAGATAAAACAACCGCTGAAACGGGCTCATTAGTTGCTACCAAAGTATATAATGCCGTTTGGAATGATTACGCAGAATTTAGAACCTTTAAAGATAATGATAAAATTCCATATGGTCAAGTAGTTTGTGAAAATGGGGATGATTCAGTAAGCGTTTCTAAAAAACGTTTACAATCGGGCGCAATGATTTGTTCTGATACCTATGGAACCTGTATGGGTGAAGTAGAAGACGGAATTCCAATTGCTGTCGCAGGAAGAGTTTTAGTTTATCCATTAGAACCAAGAGAAGAATATAACTTCTTTATTGGACAAGCTGTTTGCAGTGGTCCTGATGGAACAGTGTCTATTATGACAAAAGACGAAGTTAAAGAATATCCAGAATGTGTTGTTGGGTATGTTTCTGCAGTCCCTCAATATGATGTTTGGGGCACTGGTAAAATCAAGGTTAATGGCAGAATTTGGATTAAAGTTAAATAATAAAGAGGGGTTATAAACCCCTCTTGTTTTTAATAAAAAAATATATTATAATCCTTAATAAGGAGAAATAAAATATGAATCATTGGAAAGATAGAGATCCAAAAGAAACTGTCCGGATTATTGATGATTTCTTTAAGAGTAAAAATTTTAATATTAAAAAAGTAGATAATACAGAAGTTAATAATAATTATTGGACTCACATTGAATTATGATCGCCAGATAATAAGCTATTATTAGCGAAAGCAAATGGCAAAGGCGTTACTGAAGAATTATGTGAAGCTTCTGCCTATGGAGAATTATATGAAAGGTATTGTGGTTTTCGGCCAGATAAACTAAATGTTCAAAATTCTCCATTAAATTATAATTATATGGATTATGCCTATACTTTAGTAAAAACCATTAATAATGGTAATTTATTTACAAGTAAATATACCAACATCAAAAATAAGAATGATGAAATATATTTATCAAGAGATGTTTTAGAATATTTATTTGGTACAACGGGATTATCTTGTGGTAATAGTGCATCTGAAGCAATTCTGCAAGCAATATGTGAATTATGTGAAAGATATGTTATAACAAAACTATTAAATACAGAAGGAAGTTTTGGTTATTTAATCGGGACAAAAGATAACGAAAAACTTGGATTACATTTTGAAATTCTTGATTTATCTTTTGATTTTAAATTACCAGTTATTGCTATAAAAGTAATTGATAATAAAAATTATTGTGTTGGTTATTCTTTTGGATGCCACCCAATTAAAGAAATAGCAATAGAAAGATGTATTACTGAATTTACACAGGGCGCTATTACTTATTGGGATAAAATTTTAATTTCAAGTTCTAGGTTATATCCAATTAATTATTATAGAGAAGACTATACCGCTAAAGATAATTTAATACAAATATTTTCATCTGGCAATGGATTTATTCCATTTACTAAATTTAGAACAGAAAATATTGATCAAAACAAAGAAAGCGGTTATTTTATAACTGATTTTGAAAAAATAAATACAAATGATGATTTGTTGGTATTTTTATTAAATGAAATCAATGCAAACATATATGTTTCAAATATATCACAATGTGACCAAATGTTTGCTGTTCATGTATATTCTCCAGAATTAGAATTAGATGAACAAAACGATTTTAGACCAACAGTAGAAGATTTTAATTATTTTAAAACAGAATTGGAATATAATGCTATATTAAGAGATGCTGTTAAAAATCGCAACATAGAAAAAGCAATGCATATGTTAAAATCGGCAATTTTAATTTACGATATTCCAATTTATCCAGCATTTTATAGAGAATGCGCATTTAGTAACCAAATTGATATATATTTTGCGGCTTTATTAGGTTTATACTTAAAAGATTTTGAGTTGTATAATGATGCGATGAATAAAATTGTTATTACAACTGATGCCATATATGAATTAAGTATGATTGATGCTACAAAAGAAATTGATTTCAATTATTGGTTTAGTTATATAATATAAAGGGGGAGGAATAAAATGTCAACAAGCGGAAAATCAGCTGGTTCTAGTATTGAATTAAGCGACTTACAAGATTGATATACAACTTTCACATCTTTTGCTACCAGCTATGGTACAAATGCTATGAAACCAACCATGAGTAACACTACAAAACCAGTTGCGGCTGATTACAATACACTTGTAAATATGGTTACTGCTTATAGAGCAGATGAGTATTTAGGAACAGTCACATGGCCGAATCCAACAACTGTTACTGCTGGTACAACCATTATGAATATTTCTAATACGCATACGGGCATAAATAATATTAGAACAGTTCAAAATACAATTAAATGCAGAAATAGCATAACATATAGTAATGAAAAGCATGGGAACGGATCAGGCAATAATAACTGTAATGATAGATGTAGTGAAAGTTATTATAATGAGGGACATGTATCACTAAGCAATACATATTACAATTGCTGCCAAAGTAGATCTTATTATTGTAGTAAAAGTTCATATACCAATAGTAATGTTTATAAAGAAAATGGTGGCAAAATTGATGTATTGAATTCTAAAACATCATAATAGGAGAAAAGTATGAAAATTCAATATTGCGGGGATACAGCAGTTTTATATTCAAATGGCACATGTAATTTAAATTGTACTTATTGTAATATAGATAAAAATGAAACATTGGGGAAAACAGATAAAATATTAGAAGAAAGTTACAAAGATGACTATTATTTTGATATGCTAAAAAAATACTATAAAAAAGGGCAATTAAAAAGAATTGAAACTTGAGGTGGAGAAACTTTTCTACATATGGAAAGACTTTATCCTTTATTTCATAAAGTAATAAATTATTTTCCTTATTTTAGTCAAATGTATACTTCAACTAATTTTTCCTATCCGGGTTGGGCTGATAAAGTTATGGAAACTTTTAATGAATTTGGAAAACATCCATTAAGAAGATTCCAATATCAATTACAATTATCAATAGATGGCCCAGAAGATATTAATGATCCTAATAGAGGCATAGGTGTCACCGCAAAATGTGTTGCAAATTATAGGCAATTAATTAAAAAGGTTAAATATGAGGGAGTACCTGAAAATGTAACCGTAATTGTTGTTTTAAAACCAACTTGGAGTCTTGATACTTTAAGAAAATTAGATACAGAAGAAAAATTAATTGAATATTTCAAATTCTTTGAAAAAATTTTCGTAGAACCGATTATAGATTTAGATAAAGAAAACTTTATTTTTGGGGGTGGTGTTCCAAATATGGCCGCTCCATCGCCGGCAACAGTAGAAGATGGCAAATTCTTTGCAAAAATTTGTGGACTTTGCCGTGAAGTTGCATTAAAAAATAGAGAAAATCCTATATTCTTATTCTATAAAACAATAATGCCTTATAGTTATGTCGGTTTCAAAAATTTTGATTTAACTTATTATTATAATACAAATGTATGCGGAATTGGTAATAACTCTATTGGTTTCTTACCAAATGGATTAATTACTATTTGTACCGAAGGCTTTACAGAATATAATAATACATATAGAGACTATTATAATGATGAAGTAGATAATAAGAAAAAGGTAATAGAGCAAAAAAAGATAAAAGAACGTCATATTTGTTTTACAGAAAAAGATTGGGAAAAATATTCTGATGATATGGCTCCAGTTTGCACCTGAATGAGCACAGCTAAATCAACAATGACCGCAGCCACACTTCAAATATTAGCAGCTGCTGGGCAAATAGATTCAAAATATTTAAATCAAAAAGAAGCTTTACTTGGGGCAAAATTATTTCAACATTTCATTCCATTCTGTGTAAAAGATAATTATGCAATTACGGGATCAAGAACCCTTGATCCAATTGGGTTTTATAGATTATTCTTTAATGGAGCAATAGATTATATAGCAGTAGATAGCATATGGGTAGCTGATAATGTAGAACCATTTGATGATAGATAGGTAGGTTAAAAATATGGGATTAAAAGAATTTCAACAAGATAATAATGAATTATTAAATTTCATCTTAACAGAAAGATTTTTTAAAAACTGGAAGTTACCGCCAGCAACAATAACCAATAAAAGTGGGCAAATTATTGGCGGTGCTGATATCAGTTCAGTAAGTTCTTCAAATTTAGAATTATTTTTAACATCACATTGTAACCAATCTTGCGAATATTGCTATCTTTATAAATATGAAAATGAATTATATCCAAAAGCAATTAATACAAGTGAAAAAATTTTAAAAAATCTTAAAATAATTTTGCAGTGAATTATTGATAATAATTTTGATATTAGAACAATTGATTTATTTACGGGGGAAATTTGGCACTCTCAATTTGGGCTTGATGTACTTGATACTATTTTATTTTATCTTGATAAAGGATTAAAAACAAATAATTTTATTATTCCATCAAATATGTCATTCTTATGGGATGAAGACCAAATGTGTAAAATCCAAAATAGAATTGATGACGCAAGAAAAAAATATGGCGCAAGATTCTGTTTTTCGGCCAGTGTAGATGGTAAATATTGTGAAGGTGGTAGACCACAGAAAGATGGAAAAGTAAAAGATGATGAGTTTTATGAAAGATTATTTTTATTCTGCCAACATAATCAATTTTTCTTCCATCCAATGATTTCCGCCAATAATGTTTTCTATTGGAAAGACAATTATCAATGGTGGAAAGAAAAATGCTATGAATATAATTTTATTTTTAGAAAAGCGGTTATGCCTTTAGATGTTAGGAATGATGATTGAACTGAAGAGGCTATACAAGCAAGAGTAGATTTAGAAGAATATATAATTGAAGATTATTTTACAGATGAATGTGAAAGTGACCCAGACGAATTTAGAAAACACTGTTTTCCATCTTGTGATAGAACAATTGAAGCAGATGGTTATATGAGTCCTGCATTAAATTTTGCATATAGTTTTCCGGGATGCACAGTAGCAGATACTTTATCAGTAAGAGTTGGTGATTTAGCAATTATTCCTTGTCATAGAACAGCATATGATAAATTTATATATGGTTATTTTGATGTTGAAGATGATAAAATAATTGGTATTAAAGGCGCAAATAATGTTCATATGGCAATAAAGGTTTTATTTATGAATAATAAAAATACAACATATGATTGTGATATTTGCAAATACGCAGATTATTGTTATAAAGGCTGCTATGGATCTCAATTTGAATATAACAAAGACCCATTTATTCCAAATAAATCTGTCTGTGAAATGGTTAAACGGAAAATAGATAAAACCGTTGAAATATATGAAAAATATGGTGTTATAGATAAAATTAAGGAATTAACTGAATATGATGAAGAATATCAAAGAGTTAAACATTTCTTAAAATTCTATAAAAATATAAAGAAGAAGGAAAACATCTATGATAAACTGAGTTAATTTTGATAAAATAATAGCGAATAGAGATTTTATTTCGCTTGATACTGATTGGGTTCAGGGCCCAGTTTTTGTTGATGATTTATGAGATGTAATAAAAGATTATAATTTAGATAAATTGGAAACAATTTATTATGAATCAGAAAGAAATATATTAACATCAATAACTAAAGTTACTTATTATCCAGATGGTGAAATTAAAACCGAAGAAATATTTTCTCAAAATGATTTAAAACGTGCGGCTATTGATGGCATAGATCCATTGAATGCTTTTGGAAGAGTACTTGTAAATAAAAAATTAATGGAGCTATCAAATAATGAACATAATAATTAATACATTTTGCAATTTACATTGTCCCTATTGCTTTGCAGATGATGCTAAAGAAGAATATGGTAAAAACATTATGTCTTTAGAAAATTTTAAATTATGTTTAGAATGACTTAAAATGAATAAAGACTCTAATATACAGATAATAGGTGGAGAACCAACCATTAATCCAAATTTTAAAGAATATTGTAATTTAATTCTTGAAGAAAAATTTTTTAAAGAATTAATGATATTTACAAATGGATTATTTTCAGACGATATTTGTGATTATCTTATTTCAATTTCAGAAAAAATAAAATTATCTTTTTTATTTAATGTCAATGATCCAGAATGACTTGGACAAAAAAGATATCAACAATTAAAGAAAAATTTATATAAATTGTACTTAAAAGCTGGCTTTTCAATCGGCATAAATTTATATTCACCAAAACAAAATTATGAATATATAGTAGACTTGGCTGATGAGCTTGGAATAGATTATATTAGATTTTCATTAACAATTCCAAATGCAGAAGCAAATCTAAATGATTTTAAAAAACATTATAATGAAAATAAACAAAATCTTATAAATCTATTTAAGTATGCAGCGTATAAACACATCCAATTATATCAAGATTGCAATAGCATTCCTTTGTGTTTTATTGAAAAAGATGATTTAATTGAATTATTAAAATGATACCCAGATTTATTTGAAAAAATAACTTGCGATAAAATGGTATTAGATGTTGCCCCAGATTTAAAAATTTACAAATGCTTTGCTTTTACAAATCCAGAAGAGGCACCATTATTAATTGAGTTTAAAACATATGAAGACATTTCTCATTATTTCAATCAGAAATTTAAAGAAATAAAACAAGCAAAATTAACCGATCAATGCGGTGATTGTGGAACCTATTTATTAAAAGGGCAATCTTGCGGATGTTGAAAATATAGAGCATCTAATAGATGTTAAAAGGAGGAAAAATGAATAACTTACAAATTGTATTAAACGATTTAGATGAAAATGAAGACAATATTGTTCATGAAATAGATTTTTCAAGTAATAATGTAATAGATTGGCGTTCAGAAGCGGCAAAAAATATGGAACTTTATTATCAAATAACTTTTAGAGATAAGAGCCAAAATCCGGATAATAGAATATATTACTTTATCAACCAGTTATTTGTTAATAATATTTTAGAAAAAAATTTGGATAATCTTAATAGCGTTATTATTAATTTAAATGAAAACGAGTATGTAATAAGCGGTTTAAATGTATTTAGTATCGCGACAATTAATTCTGAATATGGTTTGGAAACAACTATTGTATTAAAAGATTTAGACGAAAATACTAACCTTCCATTTGTATCACATTCAAATGACTAAGAATAATAAGGGAGATATAATTCTCCCTTATTTTTTTTATATTGACAAAATTTGACTTTTATGATATAATTATATTGTAAAAGGAGAAAATCAATATGCAAGATATTAATCTAATTCCCGTAGATTTTATTGAAAAATATATAGACCAAGACGAACAACTTATTAGGAAAATAATCAATGACTGGAGAAATGAATATTCTTATAGAACTCAATTAAAAACAACCCAAGAACAAGCATTAGAAGTATTAAAACGCTGGTTAGAAGACTAATGAAATTTGTGTTTGAAAATAATACTTGGTGGGAAGTTGAAAATAATAGAGTTTATAATCCAGACGGTGGAGGATATAAATATTTAAATAAAAATTTACCAATAGTTGAAGCAGATGATTGGAATAGTTTAGATTGGTCTTGTCTCCTTGACAAAGATAGTAAAATAGGGTGGATTGCGCCAGATGGCACTTGGTTTGGTTGTGATATAAGAAATCAAGCAAAGGTTGCAGAACGATTTTTAAAATCAAGCGAAGATCGGTTAGAAACAACCGGTTGGGTAAAAGTTTTTAGAAGTTGGCTTACTCGTTCAAGAGATTGGTATGTTAAAGGAATGGTAGTAACAAAAGCGCAAGCTAATACTCTGTTTGAAAAAGGTTTTATTGTTGACGATTTTCAAATAAAGGAGGAATAATGAATAAGGACTTAGTAAAGATGGGTTGCATATTATCAGTATTACTATGTGGAACATTAGTTGGTAGTTGCACATCCAGAGAAAATACTGAACCAAAAGAAGATATTATTGAGCCAACCCAGTCTACTGGAGAACCTTTATTGAACCCCGAAGACTATGAACAAAACATTGAAGAAATTGATACAGACCTCTCAGTTCAAGGCACATGGGATATATATACCATCACATATTATTGCGGTTGTGATATTTGCAATGGCGATTGGGGCAGCGTTGATGCCTATGGCCAGCCGCTCACAATTGGCACTGTTGCTTGCAACACTTTGCCTCTCGGTACTATTGTTAATATTCACGGTGTGGAGTATACTGTTAGAGACAGGCTTTCATCCATTTATGATAATGAAAACCGCATTGATATCTATGTGGAAAGCCATGAGGAAGCACTTGAGAATGGTATTGAATACGGTGTGGAGGTCTTTATCCAAGGCGATTAAAGAAAGATTAGGAAAATATGGCAGATAATGTATGGACTAATGACAATAGTGGGATTAGTTTAAGAATATTTTTACATCAAATTGAAGATATCCCCCTATTAACGCAAGAAGAGGAACTTGACCTCGGTAAAAAAGTTAAAGAAGGCGACAGAGATGCGGTCAATAAATTGGTCACCTCTAATTTACGTTTAGTTGTCGCTATGGCGAAAAAATATATGGGACTTGGAATTCCATTAATTGACTTAATTCAAGAAGGCGCAATTGGACTACAAATTGCCGCAGAAAGATATGACTATACATATAATTTTAAATTTGCAACTTATGCCACCTTTTGGATTAAACAGCGCATTACAAAATCAATTATAGACAATTCCGGTTCTATAAGATTACCAGCAAATGTTATAAATGACATGTCGCGATTAAATAAAAGAAAAACTGAATTCATTGAAGAATATGGTAGAGAGCCAGATTTTAATGAATTAGCAGAACTTGGAGAAATTGATGAAGATAAATTGCTTGATATAACACAAGTACAACAAGGAACCGTTTCTCTTGACGCTATTATAACAACAAATGATAATGATAGTCCTATTGGTGATTATATTCAAGATAATCAAGCAATTGATCCAGAAGAATATAGTAGACAAGAAATGAAAAAAGAAATGCTTTTAAATATATTAAGTACTCTTGATGAAAGAGAAAAAGATATATTAATAAAGCGTTTTGGATTAGATAATGGCGTTCAAAAGAGCTTAGAACAGGTGGGAGATTTAGTTGGTTTAACTCGTGAAAGAGTTAGACAAATTGAAATTTCAGCAATAACTAAATTACGCAATCCAGCCAGAAGAGCAGCATTAATGGAGTGTATATAATGAAAAATGTGTTTATTGATTTTGAAGCATCACAATACACCCAAGAAATTATCTCTGTTGGGGCTGTAACAGATGATGGGCAAGAGTTTTATTCACTTGTAAAAACCGATCACAAAGTAGGAAATTTTGTATCTGGGCTAACTGGCATTCAACAAATAGATGTTGATATAGCGGCCACTCCAGACAATGTATTTGATGAATTATTTTGTTGGCTTCAAAAAGTATTTCCAAAGAATGATAAAATACAATTTATTTGTTATGGAAATAGCGATATAGGTTTTGCTGTAAATACTTTAAGAAATTTGCGGAAATCTATGAATGCCCAAGCAGTTTTATCAATGATTATATGTAATATGGTTGATTATTCGGAATATGTTAAAGCATTCTTCGGATTATCAAAATATGTTTCATTATTAAAAGTTGCTCAATATTATTCAAATGGAGAAGCGACTCAAGACCATAATGCTTTAAATGACGCGAGATTATTAAAATATATTTATAATAAAATTCAAGAAGGCGCGCCATTGGTTGATAACCCATTTGAAGAATATATGGAAAAAATTGAAGTTTATGATACCGAAAATAATCTAGTTGAAACTTTTTATGGAATGGTTTCAGCGGTAAAATGGGTAAAAGAAATAACCCATATGCCAAAAGAAAGTCAAAGAAAACGAATTAAAAATAAAATTCTTGCAGCAGCACAACAAAAACAAACTTATTGCGGTTTCAATTGGGTGGTAGCTGAATAGGTTAGATTTAAAAATCTAACCTTTATTTTTATAAAAAAATATGTTATAATATATATAGAAAGCAAAAGGAGTATATAATGCGTACAAGAAACGAAAGAAGAAAATTAACTTTTAAAAGAATTAGACGAAATTATAAACTCAATTCAGTTTATGGCAGAAAAGGAAATGGATTAACTGAAAAAGAAAAAGCTCAACCTCATCGCCTCTATAAAGGTAAAGATTATAACAATCGGGCCGGACGAAATTATCGCAGTGGCGTACAACCAGAGTCGCGCAGAGATATGCGTAATGACTTAAATTCAAAAGAAGCGGCAATGTTACTTGAGGAAATGGGTTTTGATCCAGAAATGGACGAAAATGATTAAATTTTAAATAGTCAATTTCAAATATATATACGGGGATGCTGTCCATTGAGCGTCAGGCATTTCTTGCGCTTGATTTTGATATAGAAGGGGTAGCTTCGGCTACCCCGCATTTTTTATATAGGGAGGTAGAAATCATGGATGAGAAATTAGCGTTAATCATTCTCTTGGGATTATTGGGAGGAATTGTTATTGTTCGTATACTTTTATCTTTTTGTTCTAAAATGGCTGCCAAAATTAGAAATAAATAAAAATAATGTATATAATTATTATATGAAAGGAATATAATAATTTTTATGGAAGATAGTAGAATTGAAGAATTAAAAGATGAAATTCGTGATATAGATGTAAAAATTGTATTACTTTTTAATGAACGAGCAGATTTTAGTACCGAATTAAATAATCTTAAAAAAGAACTTGATATGGCAGTATATGATAGATTAGAAGATATGGAAATTATGGAAAGTTTGGAAGATATATCTAATTACAATAATATGATAGATACTATCTACCCATCTATATTAAAGTATTGCAGAAGCCTCTATGATTAGAGGCTTCTTTTTTTATTTAAGGACAATTTTACCCCTTTTATTTTTACTCGTTTTTATATATTAAGAGAAACGATAAAGGAGGAAGAGTATATGCCGGATATGAGATCAGCATTGTGAATATTATTATTCACTTATGGGCTAACACTCTCTTACCATGTAATGGGCTCCACAAAATTCTATATGTTAAGAAAATTCAAATGGAGAAATGCATTACTAGGTGTTTATCAAGACTTGGGGTATTTTTTAGTCTTATTTATATTATTTATGCTCCCTCTATTCATAGATTTAGAAAATCTCAATGTAGATTTACAATTGGATAAAATAGTAACAGTTGTTTTAGTTTTCCCATTGGTTGGAGCTATTAAGAAATGTTATGAAAAATCAATTGAAGTCAAGAAAATTGATATATCAGAGATTGATAGCCTTATAGAAGGCGAGGAACTTAACGCGATGAATATGTTAAATGTTCGTAGTGATAAGGAATTAAATGTTAATGTAACACTGAAAGGAGATATTGACTATGGCAAGAAAGAGCAAAAAGCAAGTTCAAGAAGAACTAAACAACAGCCAAAAGGTTAATACCAAAGAATGTGCTGACGAACAAACAACTTTTAACACTGACCCAATCAGTGAATTGGTTGAAGATGGAGTTGTAGAACATGCAACAGTTTAAAATTAGAACCTCTAAACCAGAAGCCGGTAACAAAAACTATATAAAAACCACTTATGGTGGTTGGAATACTTGCGTTATTGGGAGCCCAACAGATAAAGATTGTAATGTTTTAAGTAATTGTGTTGGGTATGCAAGTGGAAGATTTAATGAAATTTACAATGAATTAACTGGACATACTGGTAGCCATAAATGAAATATTCTTAATTGCAATGCAGAAAATTTTATTGAAAGAGCAAAACAGTTAGGATTAGAAATTTCAACTAAACCAACTCTTGGCGGAATTATGGTTTGGCAAAAAGGTTCTCTTGATTGACAAGATGGCGCTGGTCATGTCGGCGTTGTTGAAAAAATTATTGATGATAATACTATTTATACAAGCGAAAGTGCTTGGGGTGGTAGTGCATTTTATAACTCAACCAGAAGCAATAATAACGGTAGATGGGGTATGGGCTCAGCTTATAGGTTTAGGGCCTGCATCGTAAATCCAGCTGTCAAAACATTAAAAGTTGCTGCAAATGTTAAACGGGATGAAACAAAAGATCAGGTTGAGATTTTAGTTGATGATTTAAATGTCAGAGTTGACACTTCAACAAAATCAACTCGTATTGGATATGCTAAAGTTGGCTATTATAATGTTCTTGATAAGAAAAATGCAAACGGCTACACTTGGTTAAAAATTGCAGAAGATCAATATATCGCTTATAATGAAGAGTGGGAAAAATTACTTCCTAAAAAAGAAAAAGAAGAAGTAAAACCAGACCCAACTCCTACACCAATCCCCGCGCCTACACCAAGTACATTAAAATATAAGGTTGGAGATCAAGTTGTCATCTCTGGTAAATTATATTTATCATCTAATGCGACAATTGCAGTAAGCTCTGTATTTGGTAAAATAACAAAAATAACAAGAGTTGCTCCGGGAACAAAACATCCATATAATACTACTGGCGATTTAGGGTGGATGGATGAAACATCAATTAATTTTTATAATAATATAATAGTAAATGAAAAAATTAAAATTGGAGATAAAGTTAAAGTATTAAAAAATATCACTTATGATGGTAAAAGATTTTTAGCTTTATTTGCTAAATACGATGTTATTGAAGTAAAAGGCGATAGAATTGTTATTGGAATTGGTAAAATTGTTACAGCAGCTGTTAATAAAGAAAATTTAAAGAAGGTGTAATTATGAAAGAATTACAATTTAAAATTGGTGATAGTGTTATTGCAAAAGGTAATTATTACCAATCCGCAAATGGGACTCTTTTAGGCGGAAAAGTTGTAAAGAAAAAAGGTCTCATTAAAAAAGTTGCCCCCAAGGGTTCACACCCGTATGAAATTGATACAATAGCTGGTTGGTTCAATGAAGACTCAATTAGCGAATACAAACTCCCAGAAGTAGAAGTTGGTGATCAAGTGCAATTAATTAAAAATCAAAACTATTTGCGTAAACCAATGCCTTATTCTATTGGGGTTGTATATAATTTAAAATCAATTGACGATGATATGGCTATCATTGAATTTAAAGATATTGAATTTAAAGTAAATGTATATAATTTAAAAAAGGTTTAATATGGATTTACAACAGGAATATGAGGAAACTAGAAAGAAATATAAAGAACTTGAAGCTTTAGTTTCTCAAAGGATTGCGGGGACAATTGAAAAACAAAAAAGCCCTGACGAATTGCTAAAAAGTCAGTTAACAGTTTTAGGGACTTATTTAAGAATCTTAGAGCAAAGATTAAAATATGAAAACTAGAGGAAGGGCTTCCCTTCCTCTTTTTTTTGACTATTTTTTATAAATATGTTATAATATTTATAGAAAGTGGGGAATAGTCATATATGAAAAGAATGGAAAAATTCGCAGAATTAAGAAAAAAATTAAAAGAAGATTTAAGGAATCCCGGTTGCGTTGATCTTGATAAAGAGATCGCTCAAATGACCGCAAACAAAAAGATGGGTCAAATTAATAAGCCATTATTAATTGGAGTTAGTTGCACAGCAATCGCTTCTTTTGCAACTGGGTATGCTATTGGAAGAATTGGAGGGAAATAATGAGATTTAATAATAATACAAATATCCCCAATAAAGTAGTACAAATGGCAGTTAATGCACTAAATAATATAGATGAATTTGGTGCTAAAGTCCATAAACCAGAATTTAGTTTCCAAGATGCTTATGGAAATATAACAACCACTTATAAGGTTACTATTGAGGGTGTCCCCACAATTATTATTAAGGATGTAAATCATAAATATTATGATGTAACTACCGTCGGCAATGAGAAATTTTATAACATTGATCAAGATGGTAAAAAAACTTCAAAAAAATAATTTGATTTTTTAAGAAAAAAATATTATAATATTTATAGAAAGTATTGGGAAGTACTTTCATCCCCAATTAATTCCTATATCCCTGAAGTGATTGTTAGCATTTCAACACTAAAAGAAATGCTTTTTTTATAAGGAGAATAATATGAAAAAGAAACATTTACTAGTATGAGCAATTAGCTTGTTATTAGTTTCTACCTCCTTCTCAGTAAAAATTTACGCTGATGAGGAACCTGTTCAGCCCCAACAGCCAGTTATAGAAAATGTTGATGTAGAACAAGCAAACCAAATGATTGAACAATATAATCAAGAGGTTGAAACTTATAACGAACAAGTAGACCAATATAACCAAAATGTTGATGAAAAATATGAGCAAGATTTTGAAAATTATAAACAAGAAGCTCAAAATGTTGCCGATCATAATATTGCAGAAGATGAAAAAGTTGCTCAAGTAGAAGCGCATAATAAAGAAGAAGATGAAAAATTAGTTAAATCTCAAGAAGAATTGGCTGCGATTGAAGCTAAAGTTGAAGCTGATCAACCGGGTTCAACGGTTGAAAACTTCACAACCAATCCAGAAGATTTACCAACAGATTGGTCTGATACATCTGAAGAACTTCATACAATTAAAATTGAAGAAGCTGAAGAAAAATCTGGCGAAGAAATATCTATTATTAATTTACATTTATACTTAGATGCCGATCAAGCACCAAACGAGATTTTCATTGGTGGAAACCAATTAACAAATGACCAGTTCTTATTAACAGACGAACTTAAAAGTTGTCTCTTATTTGCAGAATGGGAAGTCGCTACATTTGATTTAAATGATAGAGTTATTGTTTCAAGCGAAGCAGAAATTTATAAAGATGGTAGAATTAGACACGACGGCAAAAATTATAAAATGCAAGATTATAATGCAAACTTTATCCGCAATGTAGAAGATTATACACAAGGCACTTGGATGGCCAGCAGTGAAGTCGCATCAAATTCTAATACGATGGAATATGGCTGGGGATATGATTTTGAAACTCAAACCGGCAAGGGCGGAGAAACATATACATTTGAATTTACTCCAGAAGAAACTACTCAATACTATTTAGATAATGGTGAATTAAAATCAGAAACAGTCATTACAAGAACAATAGATAAATCAGAACCAAAGAATATTCTTTCTATCTTTACTTATTTATTCCAAAGAATTTGGGATGAACCAGTAGAATATGAACCAGAATATCAAGAATATACACCAGAATATTTAGACGAGCCAGAAGCTCCTATTAAAGGCGAATATTTAGAAAAACTTGAGCCAATGGATTTAATTGAAACTGAGGAACAAACTCCGAATCCAGAGCCTACGCCAGATCCTGACCCAGTTCCAGTTAATCCAACACCAGTTGACCCAACTCCAATTATTGTTGAACCAGAAACACCAGAACCAGTAGTAGAAGAAATTACTGAGCGCACGATTACTGAAGAGATAATTGAGGATGAAGTTCCACTAACTGCTCCTCTTGGACAATGGGCACTGATTAATTTAATATCAACAATTTTAAGTGTAATTATTGCTTTATTAATGTTAATTACTTTATTAAAGAAAGAAAAACACTATGATGAGAATGATGAAGAGCAATATAAGAGATTATATTCTAAGATTACGGGCGTATTACCAGCAATCTTAAGTGTAATATTATTCATCATGACAGAGGATATGCGCAATCCAATGGTATTAATTGATAAATGGACTTTGCCAATGTTGTTAATACTATTAATAAGTATCGCATTATCTTATATCACAAGACGACAAGACGAAAAAGAAAAAGATGAAAAAATCCCTTCCTAACCGAAGGGGTTTATTTTTTTTATATTGACAAAAAACAAAAAATATGGTAAAATTTATATAGATGAATGGATATAGAAGATTATTTATAGTGAGAAAAGATTTACATATGAGTACTGGTAAAATATCAGCACAGCTTTCTCATTGCGCTGAATTATATTGGATTTGCATGATTAAAAAAGAAATATTCTATGGGCATGATCGTTGCTATGCTGACTTAATGCTTGATAAAGAAATGTGCGATGGATATTTATTTGGTAAAATTACAAAAACAGTATGTTCAGCAAAAAATCTTCATCAATTATTAAGAGCAAAAGAGTTTGCCAAAGCACAAGGATTGGTTGAAGGAAAAGATTTCGGTTTTATCAATGATAATTGTTTAACTGAATTAACCCCAGAAAATCCAGATGGCACCACAACTACTGCCTTCTGGACTGGGCCTATTCCAGATGATGTGGCACATGCTATTAGTAAAAAATATCAGTTATATACTGATTAGGGAGATAAGATATGTTAAGTGATATTGAAATTTCTCAAAGTGCTGAATTGAAGCCAATTGAAGAAATCGCAGAAAAGTTAAGTATTCCAAGAGAAAATTTAACAGTATACGGCGATCATATGGCAAAAATTGATTATCGTTTAGCATATAGAGATGGAAAACTTGGGAAATTAATTTTGGTTACTGGAACAAATCCTACCCCAGCAGGAGAAGGAAAAACAACTATCTCTGTTGGGTTAGCAGATGCGTTAGCCTCACGAGGTAAAAGCGCTTGTGTTTGTTTAAGAGAGCCATCTCTTGGGCCAGTATTTGGGGTTAAAGGTGGTGCCGCTGGTGGCGGTTATTCACAAGTAGTTCCAATGGAAAATATTAATCTTCATTTTACTGGAGATATTCATGCTATTGAAACAGCGAATAATTTGCTTGCGGCTATGATAGATAATCATATTTATCAAGGCAATGAATTAAAAATTGACCCTGAAAAAATTACTTGGCGAAGATGCATGGATATGAATGATCGCCATTTAAGAAAAATTAGAGATGGATTACAAGATAAAAAATCAGTTGAAAGAGATGACGGATTTGATATAACTGTTGCTAGCGAAGTAATGGCAATTCTATGTTTAAGCAGAACACTATCTGAATTAAAAGATAAACTTGGTAATATTATTATTGGTTATACCAAAGACGATAAACCTGTTTATTGCCGCGATCTTCATATGCAAGGTGCTATGACAGCAGTATTAAAAGATGCTTTTAATCCAAATTTAGTTCAAACTCTTGAAGGAACTCCTGCAATTATTCATGGCGGCCCATTTGCAAATATAGCACATGGTTGTAATAGTATTGTTGCAACAAAAATGGGAATGAGTTTATCAAATTATGTTGTAACAGAAGCAGGATTTGGTGCTGACTTAGGCGCTGAAAAATTCTTAGATATTAAATGTCCTAAATTGGGCTTTGTTCCTGACTGTATTGTAATCACAACCACAGTCAGAGCATTAAAATATAATGGCAACGGAGTTTTAGAAGATGGATTATGTAATCTTGGAAGACATATTGATAATATGAAAGGTTATCGTATTCCAGTAGTAGTAGCAATCAATGCTTTCTCAACTGATTTGCCAGAAGAGTTCTCAGTAATTGGAGAATATTGTAATGAAAAAGAAGTTCCATGGGAGATCGTAACCTGCCATGATGAAGGTTCTTTTGGGGCAAGATCATTGGCTGATACTGTTCTTGACCTATGTAATCAGCCACATGAAAGTGCTGTCGCAGCCTATGGCTATGATAACACAATTATACAAAGAGCTAATGAATTAGCAACAACAATTTATCATGCAAGTGCGATGAGTTTCACTATTGAAGCTGCGCAGATGTGTAAGAAAATTGAAGAAATGGGATTTAGTAATTTGCCTATATGCGTCGCAAAAACTCAATATAGTTTCAGCGATAATCCTAAATTACTTGGTGCACCGGACAAGTTTATAATAAATTGCAAAGAAGTGCGACTTTGCGCAGGAGCTGGGTTTATAGTCTTAATCTGTGGAGATATAATGACTATGCCGGGGCTTCCGAAGAAACCAGCAGCAGAAACTATTGATGTTGATAACGACGGAAATATAACTGGGCTGTTCTAATAGATAAAAGGGGTTGGTCAAAGATCTACCCCTTTATTTTTTTAGAAAAATATGTTATAATATATATGTAAAGGAGAAAAATTTGATATGAAGAAGACTTTATATATAACTTCGGGAGCACCGAACGCAGGAAAAACCAGTTTTGTTAAATCAAGAATTGACGCACTTGGCGGTATTTATATTTCAAGAGACGAAATAAGGTCTTCTCTTTTAACTCCGGGCGAATATATTTTTAAAAATGAATCAAAAGTATTTAATACTTTTATTAAAAATATCCAAGAGGCAATAGATAAAAAATTTGGCGACACTGACATTTACATTGACGCAACTCATTTAAATTCTCGTTCAAGACATAAAGTGCTTGGAAAACTCAATCTTAATAATGTTGATAAAATTATTGTCCTTTGGTTTGATATTCCATTGGAAATATTGTTAGGAAGAAATTTCATTGGTGGAAAAGAACGAGTACCTCAAAGCGCCGTTGAAAACATGTATAAAACAATGGATGTGCCAGACACAAGAGAATTTCCTTTTAAACGGAGTGAAATTTGGCGCATAGACAAAGAAGGTTGGTGCGAAGAGGCTAAAGTAAAAATTGATAGTTTAACTATAACAAGAAAGGATATATATGAGAGAGCAATATAAAGATATTGAATTTATATTTGATGAAGAAAATGGAACAACTGTTTGTAAAATGAGGTATGATAATAGAGACTTTATTACAACAGCTGTTTGCGCCCCAGAAGATATGGATATGATGAGTAAAAAGACGGGTGAAGAGATTGCTTTTCACAGGGCTTGCGTTGAAGTAATGAAATATGAAAAGCTAAGACTTAAACACGAATATGATGGTCTGCGCTCATTATACTACTCAATGAAACACAGTAAGAAATTTAACGCAAAATCTTATGAAGCAATTATGACCCGTCATCAAATGAATATCAGAGAAAATGATATTAATCAGTTAAAGGTTGATATTAAAACTACTAAACAGTATATCACAAATTATATCAACCAGAAGGATAAGTTTTATACTCAAATGCGGAAAATTCGTAAAGAGAAAGAACTTGAGAAAGCACACGCAGAGGACAATGAAAATTAATTGTCCTTTTTCTATTTTATATATAAGTAGAGAAAGCATCGCCTCGTATGGCAATATAGATAATTAATAATTTTGGCTTCTCTCACTCTTGGGCGTAGAGTATAAACACGCCCGTTATTTTTTTGACTTTTAAAAAAATTTTTGGTATAATTACATAGGGAAAAGCGTTGGGGCATTATATTTTTTATAACTATTATATATTATATAATTATATATAATATAATAATATATTTGAAAAATTCCAAAGCTTCGCTTTGGAATTTTTCTTATTATTTGCTTATTAGCGTAAAACCTTGATTTTTTAATAAAAAAGATGTATAATAGTATTAGAAAAGGTAAAAATTATGTTTTATAAGATTTATACAGATGGATCAACAAAAGGAAATGGAAAAGAAGGAAATACTGGCGGCTATGCATTTATAGTCGTTGATGGTTTTGGTAATATCATTGATGCTTACGCAGAAACCGGTATAGAAAATACCACAAACAATAGAATGGAATTAACTGCAATCATAGCAGCCCTTTTTATGAATGAAAAAAGAATGAGAATAAAGGATGAATGTGCAGAAATATTTCTATATTCTGATTCAGAATACGCATTAAATTCTTTATTTAAATGGTCTGACTCTTGGGCAAAAAATGGATGGAAAACAGCTAATGGTTCAGATGTTAAAAATCAAGATTTAATTAAACCATTTTATGATAAACAATGGGGGCCATTCTTAAAAAACATAGAAGAAGGAAAAAGAAATTCTTGGTCAAGATTTAGTTATTATTATGTTAAAGGGCATTCAACTGATAATTATAATAATACGGTAGATAAATTAGCAACCGGAGAATATACCGTAGACCAAGTATTAGAAAAATATAAAACATTAACAGATTATGAAAATAGACTTAGAGAATATATTAGAACAAATTAGTGTTTTTAAAAAGAAACTTATAGCCAAAATAGACAAAGATTGGGAATGAGATTTTGGTATTTCTTTTACAGATGCGATGAAGAAATTCAAAGCAAATAAAATTGTAATAGGAATAAATAATTTCCTTTTAGGATTATTTATAGTTATATCTAGTATAGGAACTGGAGGAATATTAAGTTTATTATTTCTTGCACATCCTATATGTATGTCAATACTATTGGTATTTGATTTAATGGCAGTCGTATTAACATATTATGAATATAATGGGTTATTAGAAGGAGTAAAAGAATGTATAACAGATATCATAAAGAACGCACGATTGAAGAAAATAAAGCATTAGTTAAAAAATATCCTTTTTTAAATCCAGTGCATAGTATTAATCATGGTTCAATGTTTATTAACTCAGATTTAGATGAATTTAGTAAGCGTTATGATTATAGTTATACTCAGCTAGACGATATGCCAGACGGCTGGAACTACTCTTTTGGTGAACAAATGTGTGAAGAAATTCTTCAAGCATTAATTAAAAATGGAATTGATCCAAATGATTATGTAGTTCAACAAGTAAAAGAAAAATATGGAACTTTAAGATGGTATGATTATCATGGTTGTGAAGATGTTGATGATATCATTGATAAATATGAAGAACTAAGCGAGCAAATTTGTCAAAATTGCGGAAAGAAAAAAGCGAAATATATGACAACTGGTTGGATTGGTTTCTTCTGTGAAGATTGTGTTGAAGGACTAGAAGGGCGGGATTATAAACGACTAGATGAAGAAGAAAACTAATTTATACGACGAAACGAGTATTGAGTCACTTTCTCCTTTGGAGTTTACTCGCCTTCGTCCACAAGTATATGCAGGAGATTGCACTTACTCAACTCAACTTTTGGTTGAGATACTTTCAAATGCAGTAGATGAATTTAGACTAGGGCATGGAGATAGAATTGATGTTCAAGTTGATGGAACTATTGTTTCTGTAAGAGATTATGGACAAGGTTTTATTCCAAATTCATTTAGAGAAGATGGAAAAACAATTCTTGAAGCAGCGTTCAGCGTTCTTAATACTTCTGGTAAATACAGAGAAGATGGTACATATGAAGGTACTTCTCTTGGATCATTTGGTATAGGTAGTAAAATTACTACTTTTTTGTCTCATTGGCTTGAAGTAGAAACAAGAAGAGATGGTCAATTTGAAAAAATAACTTTTAAAGAAGGCGTTTTTGATAAACGTGAAAAAGGTATTTATGATACAAAATTAAATTCAAGTGGCACTTGTGTAACTTGGGACGCTTCAGAAGAATTTTTTACACACCCAGAAGTAGAAATAAATAAGATTAAAACATTATTTAAAACAATCGCCTGTTTATGTCAAGGGTTAGAAATAACTCTTACTATTGGTGATGATATAAGCCCAAAAGAGTACTTAATTTATAAATCTCAAAATGGGCTTGATGACTTAGTTAATGAAGCTGTTGGCGATAAAGAATTAATTGATAATAGATGTAAATTCAATTTCTCGCAAGGAAAAGAAAAAATGGATTTTGTTTTGACATATACAACAAATTATTCGTCTACAATTATTCCTTATGTTAATACAGGTCTTACTGAAAAAGGTCCACATATTATAACAATAAAAACTGTTCTTACAAGAGAATTTAATAAGTATTTTAGAGAAAAAGGTTGGTTAAAAGATAAAGAAGATAATTTATCTGGTGATGATGTTCAAGAAGGAATGTATATTGTATTTAACTTAACAGCTCCTGGTGTTGGATATGATGCACAAGTTAAATCAACTATTACTCAAATTGATATGACTAATTTTTCAACAGCTTTGACAGAAAATTTAAATATCTGGTTTCAAAGAAATGAAAAAGAAGTTAAATTAATTGCGGATAAAGCATTAGCGGC
>JAEEGL010573318.1_pt1 | contig 37202 bp, 33 predicted proteins | sample 9134231 | NCBI WGS metagenome assembly JAEEGL01 (sample SAMN16246548, study PRJNA631951) | gut metagenome | biome: gut microbiome; feature: rumen; material: fiber-attached | host: Bos | place: Iran: Karaj | collected 2018-10 | reverse complement strand
ACAAAGTGAATCTAATGTTGTTGTTAGTGGTTGTTTTGAAGTAACATATACTGATAGAAATAATATAAATATTGAAAATGGTGTTTCTTTAAGAGATAGTGAAGTTGATGAATTAACTCCATATAGTTTTACTATAAGTAATACTTGCCCTGTTAGGATGGATTATAATGTTAATATTGAAACATTAAATGATACAACAATGGATTTAGATGCTGTTGCATCTAAAATAGATAATAAGTCTAAAAAGATATTAGGAACTATATCTAATAATGATAATAGTACAATAATAAATAATAATGTTACATCATCAAAAACTATCTATACTGGTTTTTTAGAAGCTAATGAAACAAAAACTCATAATTTAAGACTTTGGATAGATGAAGATGCAACAGTAGAACAAAGTGCTGATAAAGTATTTATGTCTAAAGTTGTAGTTAGTACTTCATTAATACCTTATGGTAGAGATGTAAATTTAATTTCTGGTCTTGAGTTTAATTTGAAAATGAAACAATTAGTTGATTCAAGTATTACTGATTATACAACTTATGATACAACAATTCTTGGCTTTGAAAGAAGCAATACTTTACCAGATGATCGTGCTTTAAAATTTGATGTAGCTGCTCAAGGTTCTGATGTTCCAGTATATATATGGCTAGATAATGATAGTAAAATAGTATATTATTATAGTGAAGCACAAAATATTTATTATAATAGTAATGCAATGTCTTATTTTTATAGGTTTTCAGAAATTAAAAATATAGATGCAAGTGGATTTGATAGTTCTAAAGTAACTAATATGCAAACTATGTTTGCTTTAAATCCAAAATTAGAAAGTCTTAATTTAGGAAGTAATTTTGATACATCTAACGTTACTAATATGATTTATATGTTTTATGATGCTGAAAAGTTAACTTCTTTGGATTTAGGGGATAAATTTGATACTTCAAGTGTTACTAATATGCAATCTATGTTCTCTCTTATGTATTCTATGGAAGAGTTAGATTTAGGAAATAAGTTTAATACTTCTAATGTAAATAATATGGGTAAAATGTTTAATTCTTTAACTTCACTAACACGTTTAAATTTAGGAGATAAATTCGATACTTCAAAAGTAACCGATATGAATTATATGTTTTATAATAATATGTTACAAGAATTAGATTTAGGAGATAAATTCGATACTTCAAAAGTAACAACTATGGATCATATGTTTAATAGTTTAAAGGCTATTGAAGAATTAGATTTAAAAGATAATTTTGATACTTCAAGTGTTGTTAATATGTCTAATGCTTTTTCTAACATGACTAATCTTAAACATTTATATTTAGGTAATAAGTTTAATACTTCAAATGTTAATGATATGAGTAGTATGTTTAGTTCAAATTCTAATTTAATTAGTTTAGATTTAGGAGATAAGTTTGATACTGCAAATGTATTATATATGCCATGGATGTTTAATGGTTTAAATAAATTGGAATACTTAAATTTAGGAGATAAGTTTGATACTTCGAAGGTTAATAGTATGCAATGGATGTTTAATGGTTTAAATAAATTAAGTGAATTAAATTTAGGAAATAAATTTGATACTGGTAATGTAGAAAATATGCAATATATGTTTGCTTATTGTATTGTTAGTGATTTTGATTTAGGAAGTAAATTTAATACTTCAAAAGTAACTAATATGAATGGTATGTTTAAAGGATGTTATAAATTAAATTCTCTTGATTTAAGTACATTTGATACATCTAAAGTGGAGGATACTGGTGAAATGTTTTATAATATGGCTAAGTTAAATAAAATCTATGTTAGTAGTAATTTGAATTTTAATTCTGTAACTAATTCTGAAAATATGTTTTATAATAATAATTCTTTAGTAGGTGGGGCAGGAACAACATATAATTCTAGTAATGTAGATGTGGCCTATGCAAGAATTGATGATCCAACTAATAACCAGCCAGGATACTTTACATTAAAAACTAATTAGATAGCAATTTGCTATCTTTTTTGATATAATTATGCAAGTGATGAATTATGAAACAAGAAAATATTAGAAATTTTTCAATTATAGCCCATATCGATCATGGTAAGTCTACTTTGGCCGATAGAATACTTGAAATGACTAATGCTGTATCTGAGCGTGAAATGAAAGATCAAATACTTGATAGTATGGATTTAGAACGAGAAAGAGGAATTACTATTAAGTTAAATGCTGTTAAGTTAAATTATAAATATAATAATGAAGATTATGTTTTAAATTTAATTGATACACCAGGACATGTAGATTTTTCTTATGAAGTATCGCGTTCTTTAGCTGCTTGTGAAGGGGCAATTTTAGTTGTTGACGCTGCTCAAGGAATTGAAGCACAAACACTTGCTAATTTATTTTTAGCTATGAATGATAATTTAACTATTATTCCAGTTATTAATAAAATAGATTTACCTAATGCAGATATTCCTAAGGTTATGAAAGAATTACATGATGTATTAGGTTTTAAAGAAGAAGAAGTTTTACTATGTAGTGGTAAAACTGGTGAGGGTGTTGAAGAATTAATTCAAGCAGTAATTGAAAGAATTCCAGCACCAAAGATTAATAATGATGCACCAACTAGAGCATTAATATTTGATAGTCATTTTGATGCTTATCGAGGAGTTATTGCATTAGTTAGAGTATTTGATGGAAAGATTACTAGTAAAGATACAATTAAGATGTTAGCTACTAAAGATACTCATGAAGTAGTAGATTTAGGTGTTAATCATCCAAAAGAAGAAGTTAAAAATGAATTAGTTTCTGGTGAAGTAGGATGGATTAGTGGATCAATTAAAGATATAAGAAGTGTACGTGTAGGTGATACAATGACTACTATACGTAGTGAAGCAACTGAACCACTTCCAGGGTATCAACCTATGAAACCAATGGTTTATAGTGGAATATTCCCTGTCGAACCTAATAAATTTCCTAATCTACGTGAAGCTTTAGAAAAACTACAATTAAATGACGCTTCATTAACTTTTGAGCCAGAAAACTCAGAAGCTTTAGGTTTTGGCTTTAGAACTGGTTTCTTAGGATTATTACACATGGATATAATAATGACTAGGTTACAGAGAGAGTTTGATTTAGATGTTATAGCTACAAGTCCTAGTGTTATTTATGAAGTAGTATTAAATAATGGTGAAATAGAAGAAGTTGATTCACCAACTAAGATGCCTGATAGAACAAGAATTAAAGAAATTAGAGAACCATATATTAGAACAAATATCTTTGTTCCTAGTGATTATATAGGTCCAATTATGGAATTATGTGAAGGTAAACGTGGAGATTATATTGGAATGGATTATATTGATCCAACAAGAGTAGATATTCATTATGAAATACCTTTAGCAGAAATAGTTTATGATTTTTATGATAAGTTAAAGAGTATGACTAAAGGATATGCTTCATTTGATTATGAAATATGTGGATATAAAGCAAGTGATTTAGTTAAGATGGATATTTTAATTAATGGTGATATAGTTGATGCTTTAAGTATAATTGTTCATAAAGATTTTGCTTATAATAGAGGTAAAGCAATAGTTGAAAACTTAAGAACTATAATACCTAGACAATTATTCCAAGTACCATTACAAGCTAGTATTGGTAGTAAAGTTATTGCTCGTGAAAATATTGCAGCAATGAGAAAGAACGTTCTTGCTAAGTGTTATGGTGGAGATATTTCTCGTAAGAAGAAACTATTAGAAGCTCAAAAAGCTGGTAAAAAGAGAATGAAACAAATTGGTAAAGTAGAAGTACCACAAGAAGCATTTTTAGCTGTATTAAAGTCAGAAAAGTAAGATATTATCTTGCTTTTTTTAGTGTAATCGATTAAGATAAAACATACCGAAAGGGACGATAGTATGGAAAATATTACAATAAGAGAAAAAGACAAAAAGGATTTTATTACAAGAATAGAATTAAATGATGATGTTAAATCTTTTAAAGTAATATATGCAGATGGACATGAAGAAACTAAAGAGTTTACTTCTGTTCATAACTATAATGTTTACTTACATTTAATGAAAAACCAATTTTATAGATTTCAGGATGATTATGCAAAGTTTCTACGCGAGAAAATAAAAAAAGATTTTGTTAAAGGTCTAGTAGATTTGGTTTTATCTTTAGAAGCCGTTATCATAACTAGTAGAATGATGGATACAGGTCTTCCACAAACGGCAATTATAGTTTTGGTAACAATACTTGGTTTAGGATATTTAGGAAAGAAACTAAAAGAAATATCAAATGCCGGTAATTCACTTGGCTATTTAAGGGATGTAGAAGAATTTATAAGTCTTCAAGAAAAGATTAAAGTACCTATTACTGATCCGGTAACTGGTAAGGAAGATTATTGGTATTTAGGAAATCTTAGTGATATAAATTATGATTCAAATGTTGGTTTATATAAATATTACGCTTCTTCTTTAGAAGATGAAGAAGTTGTAGAAGAAGAAAGTGCTAGAATTATGGGTATATTAAAAGGGGAGTAATCTCCTTTTTTTTATGATATAATTAATTAGGTGATATTATGGAAAAGGTAGAAGTTTTTAAAAAAGAGTTAAGTTATATTTATAATGATGATGTTAAAGAATCATTAGAATTTATGATTGAACAAATTCCTGATTATTTCTTTACAATTCCTGCTAGTAGTACTGGTAAGTATCACCCAGGTTATGCAACTGGTGATGGAGGATTAGTAAGACATACTAAAGCAGCTGTTAGAATGGCTTATGAATTGTTTGGAATTTATAAGTTTCCAGTTCGTACTAAAGATTTAATTATCATGGCTTTGGTATTACATGATAGTGTTAAAAAGGGTTATGAAAAGGAAGAACAATATACAAGATTTGATCATCCTTTAGTTGCTTGTGATTTTATTAAGAAATATCAAAAGGATTTAAAAATAGATAAAGATGATGTTGAGTTTTTATGTGAATGTATTTCATCACATATGGGTAGATTTAATACAAGTGAATATAGTGATGTAATTTTACCTATACCAAAAACACCAGAACAAAAATTTGTTCATATGTGTGATTATTTAGCATCAAGAAAAGTAATTGATGTGCATTTTGATAAAGATAATAATATAGTAGATGAGTAATCTATTTTTAATAAAAAGGGATGAATATAATGAAAAAGAGATATAGTGATACTAAAAAAGCATCTATATTTGGTATTTTAGGAAATGTATTTCTATTTATTATTAAGATAATTATCGGATTAATTAGTAAGAGTCAAGCAATGATAGCAGATGCTGTTAATAGTGGATCTGATATCTTTAATTCTTTTATGACTTATATTGGTAATAGAGTTGCAAGTAAAAAAGCTGATGACGATCATAATATGGGTCATGGTAAAGCTGAATATATTTATGCAATGTTTATTAGTATTACAATGATTTTGTTGGGAGTTAAACTATTATATAATTCGGTATATGTAATAATAAATGGACAAGAATATCATTTTAGTTTTTGGTTAATTATAGTTTGTATTGTAACAGTTATTACTAAGTTATTCTTATACATTTATACAAGCAAGGTTGGCAAAAAACATCATAATTTATTGGTGGAAGCTAATAGCAAGGACCATCGTAATGATATATTTGTTACTTTGCTGACTTTATTATCAGTAATTATGTCTTATTATGGTATTAAGTATGTAGACGCTATTGTTGGATTATTAATAGCATTATGGATAGTTTATACAGGAGTTATGATTTTTATTCAAAGTTATGATGTTTTAATGGATAAAACAATATCGTCAGAAACTAGAGATGAAGTCTTAGCTATAATTGATGAATATCCAGAAATTGTTAAAGTTAATCATTTTAATGCAACACCTGTAGGATATAAGTATATGGTTAATTTTTCAATATTTGTTGATGGCAATTTGAGTACATTTGAAAGTCATGAAATAGCTGATAGATTGGAAAAAGATATTCACAAGAGAGTTGAAGAAATATATCTAACAGTTATTCATGTTAATCCAATTGAAATAAAAAAAGATACTAAATAATATACTAGTATCTTTTTATTTATGATAAAATTAGATTAGGAGTGATAATATGAAAATATTTAAATGTATGAAATGTGGGGAACTAGTTGAAGTATTAGATGAAAAGTGTGATTCACTAACTTGCTGTGGTGAATTGATGAAGGAGTTAGTTCCAGGTAGTGTTGATGCTGCGGTTGAAAAGCATGTACCATTTTGTGAAATACAAGGAGATCATTTATTTGTTAGAGTTGGGGAAGTAGAACATCCAATGACTGAAGAACACTATATTCCTTGGATAGCTGCAGAATATGGAGATAGTATTGTTAAATATTTTTATAATCCTGGAGATAAACCAGAAGCATTCTTCGATTATGAAGAAGGAATGGTAGTTTATGCATATTGTAATTTGCATGGATTATGGAAAAAAGAGATGTAATAGGATATGAAAAAAAACACTAAAAGAATTCTTTTATTCGTTGTAATTCTTTTGGTTTTAGTATTATTTGGTGTTTATTATATAGATAGTAATAACAGCGAAAAACATAAAGTTAAATACAGCGAAAGAGAGATAAAGAATTTATTAATCCAAGAACAACATTTTTTAGATGCAGAACATATGCATATAGAATACATAGATGTTTCGGAGTTTAAAAAAGAGCCATTAAAGATTGAATGGGTTACAAAAACTAAACATGTAATTGTTAAAGGGAAATCTTTAAAAGGTTATGTGTTAGAAGATGATGATAATTTAGAAACATATTTTGTTAGTGAAGATGGAAATTTATATTATAAGAATAGTGGATATTCTCTTGTTAAGACTAGTAAAAAGGTATCCAGAATAGGATTATTTTATCCACTTATTGGTGGCGCTGATAATTGTAATGGGATTTCACGAGTAGTAATTGAATATCCAGATGGTGCTCATGAACTAACAAATAATGATGGTAGCATTACAATTAGTAATGCTTTGGTTGCTAATGATAAGTTTGAAATACCAGTTTGTTATGGATTAAATGTTAAGTTTAATAATAGTTATCTTTTTGTTAATAGTAATGGACGTATTGGTTATGGTAAAACATATTTAAAAGATAAAGTAACTAATAAAGAATTAGAAGTTAAAATGGTTATTTATATAGTAGTTGGTGAAACAGAAAAGTACTATATAGTTACTACAGATGATACTTTGTATATGGCTACTGAACCAGAGCAATACTTAAAAGCTATTGCAAAATTAGATAAAATAAAAATTGATAAAGACTTGGATAGTGATATTCAGTTAATCTACCAAGATATAATACTTGAATTTAAAGATGTAAGAAATGATGTGATGAATAGATAATTAAAATTAAGAAGAAAATTAGGAAAGGAAAAAGAAAATGAAAAAGAAATTGATTCCAATGATAATTGGTTTAATAATATTAATTATTGGTGTTGCAGTTGTTGGGGTTTTATTAAATAAAGAAGATAATCCAGAAAAAGAAGCTAACTTAGTAAAAGATGCTTTAAAAAAGGAACAAGATTTTTTAAGTATTAAAGAATTATATGTAGATTACGTTGATGTTAAAGCTTACGAAGGGTATAGTGGTTATAATTGGATAGAAGCAACTAAATCTTTAAATATTAAAGGAAGAATGGTTAAAGGTTATGTAGCTGAAGAATATTCTGATTTTTCTAATGATGCTTTAATTCTTGCTGATGATGGAACTTTATATTATAAGTTCTCTAATGATGATGACGGAGATGAATACGCAATCATCAAGTATGAGGAAAAGTATAAAGAAAAAGTTAAAAGAGTTGGTGTTAGTTTAGAAAATCCAGGTGGCGAGTGTGAACCAGTTAGTGGCTTTGTTATTGATACACCTTCTGGAGTAAAAGAAATTGAACGAAATTATGAAACAGGAGCTGTTTCAATTAAAAAAGTTACAAATACTTATACTTTCCAACATCCATCTTGTTATGGTAGAGAAGGTGGAGCAACCATTAATTATTTGAATGTTTATAATGATTTATCTATTGGTTATAGAAATAAAGAAATAAAAGTTAAAGATAAAAAGACTAAAAAGAATTTAGAAGTTAAAGCATTGATTTTCTTGGATGGAAAAGATAAAGAAAAGTATTATGCAGTAACTACTGATGATGTTTTATATATTATTGATAAGAATATTGAACATGTAGATTCATTAGTTAAATTAGATAAATTTGAAGTAACAGAACATCAAACTAAAGGTGAATATCCTGAAAAGTATTATAGTATTAAAATGGTATATCAAGATATTGAATTAGATTTTAGCGAACCAGGTTCTGAAGAGGAATCATAATGACTGATAAAGGAAAGAAGATTATTAATAGTAAACTAGAAGAATTATCTAGATCTAAGTTTAGGTCTTCTTTTCATTTGCGTAAATATATGCTTTCTTATATTGATGAAAAAGGATTAAATAAAGTCAAAGAACACGCTTATGATTTTATAAATAAAAATTTGAAACCTGCTGTTATTCCTAATGATGGTAAACAAACTCCAATGAAGGGACATCCTGTTTTTATAGCAAGACATGCAACAGCTACTTGTTGTCGAGGTTGTTTAGAAAAATGGCATCATATAGAAAAGGGCAAAGAATTAACTGATAATCAAATTAATTATGTTGTTGAATTAATAATGGCGTGGATTAATAAGGAATATAAGAAGTAAATGTGTTATAATTACTAAGGATTGGATAACTTAATCAGTGATTAAGTTATCTTTATTTAAGGAGTGATATTATGCCATCTTACATAGGACACACAGCATGTGCAATTAGATTAATGGATCAACTTAAATTAAATAGTGAACAAAAGAAAAAGTTTATTATTGGGAATATGATACCTGATATTAAACAAGTAGATATAGATTATTCATTGGATGAGTATACTAATAAAAAAAATATTCAAAGAAGTAAAAGACGTACTCATTTTAGAAGAAAAACAAATAAGATTTTAGAGTTTCCTAATTGTGATGTGTTCTTAGAGAAGTATGAAAAAGAGATTAAAAAACATATTGAAACATTAGCTTATTTTTTTCATTTATGTACAGATTATTATTATTTTAGATATTTCTTGCCAAAGGTTATAACTTTTTTAGATAAGAATTATGGTGAGGTAAGTGAAAAAGATAATTTCTATTATGTAAGAATTAATAAAACGGGAAATATTATAAAAGCGAGATCTTTTTTTAGTAAAATAAGTAAGAAAGGTTTATATAAGGAATATAGTAGAAGTAATGGTTATTATATTAAGAAGTATAAGATAGATTTAGATGTTAAAGAGTTAAGAGATTATATTGACAAAAAAGGTTTTAATTCTTATGTAGAAGAAATAAATACTGATAAGATATATGATGTATTTAATCGATTAGAAAAAGTTTATAATAGATTAAAAGTTGAAGAATTAAGGATATTTGAAGAAAGACAACTTGATGAATTGGTTGATGGAGTTGTTAATGAGTTTACAAAAGAATATGGTTATTTATTAAAGAAATATAAGTAAGAAGAGCTCTTTTTTTAAAGGGTTTTTTGTGCTATAATATAGGGGTAATTTAGGAGGATCACATGAAAGATTATCAACAAATGAATGAAAGAGAATTATTAGAAGCATTAAATACAAGAAAAGAAGGTTTAACTAATAAAGAGGTTAAGGAACGTCTAAGTAAATATGGATCTAATGAATTGCCTAAGAAAGAGAAGGATGGTATTGTAAAGATTTTTTTTATGCAGTTTTATAATGCAATAACAGCTATTATGATAGCTGCTGGAGTGTTATCAATTGCGATAAGAGAATATACTGATGCAATTGCTATTGCTTTTATTATCTTGGTGGATGCTATTATGGGAACTGTACAAGAGTGGAAAGCAAACAAGAGTGCTGAAGCCTTGGCTAATATGATTAGAGTACAAGTAGATGTTATTCGAGATGGTAAAGAAAAGATGATTGATGCTAGTAATTTAGTGCCTGGAGATATTGTGGTACTTAGTTCTGGTTGTAAGGTATCAGCAGATGCTAGATTAATCTCTAGTAGTAATTTATGTATTGATGAAGCTGTACTTACTGGTGAATCAATTGAAAGTACTAAAAATGCATTGGTTAGTTCAGAAGTAAAAGCAATTAGTGATAGTAAGAATATGGTATATGCTGGAACTAATGTTATTACTGGTAGAGGAACTTGTGTTGTTACTAGTACAGGTGCTAATACAGAGATAGGTAAAATTGCAGAGAAGGTTAATGAAGCAGAAGATACACCTTCACCATTAACTATTAGAATGAATAAGTTTACTAAACAGATTAGTGTGTTAATTGTTGTAGTATCAATTATTTTAGTTATTCTATTAACAATTAAAGGTTTTAAACTGGAAGATGTATTTATGTCGGTTGTTAGTTTAGCAGTATCAGCAATGCCAGAAGGATTGCCGCTTGCTTTAACTTTAGCATTGACAATAGGTTCTTCTCGTATGAGCAAAAGGAATGTTATTGTTAAGAAATTGAATGCTGTTGAATCACTTGGAAGTTGTACTGTTATAGCTAGTGATAAAACAGGAACTTTAACTGTTAATGAACAAACAGCTAAAGAGGTTGTATTACCTAATGGAGAAGTATATAAAATCAGTGGTACTGGTTATTATGATGATGGCGATATCAGTGGTAAAAAAGAATATCGTGAACGTGTATTAGAAATTGCACAAATGGGTCTTTTAAATAATGAAGCTGGTATTGAATGTGTCGATGATATTTGGACTAGTTATGGAGATAGTATTGATATTGCATTTTTAACATTAGCAAGAAAAGGCGATGTTGATTATGATGATAATGAAATTGTCGGTGGGATTCCATATGAATCAGAAAATAAGTATTCAGCAGTTTTTTATAAGAATAAAGAAGAGACTTTTGTAACAGTTAAAGGTGCTGTTGATACGTTGTTTGAGTTTTGTGATGAAATGTATGATGGTAACAAAATAGTCAAGATTAATAAAGAAAAAATTGCCAATCAAAATGAGGAATTAGCTGGAAAAGGTTATCGTATTATCGCTGTTGCTAAGAGTAAAGTTGATAATTTTAAAGATAAAGATTTCTATGATAAAAAAGATATTCCTAAATTAGTTTTCTTGGGTTTAGTAGCGTTTATTGATCCGATTAGAGAAGAAGCTAAAGAAAGTATTAAGGAATGTAAAAAAGCTGGTATTAAGGTTTTAATGGTTACTGGAGACCATCCTTTAACTGCTTATTCTATTGCTAAAGATTTAGGAATAGCTAAAGGGTATGATGAAGTAGCTAATGGTAGTTTAATAGAAGAAGAGTTAGCTAAAGGTGAAAAATCTTTTGATGAATTCGTAAAGACAAAAACCGTTTATACTAGGGTTACACCATTACAAAAGTTAGAAATAGTTAATGCTTTGAAACGTAATGGTGAATTTGTAGCTGTAACAGGAGATGGAGTTAATGATTCTCCAGCGATTAAAAGTGCTAATATTGGCGTTGCAATGGGTGGCGGATCTGATGTTGCAAAAGAAACAAGTAATATGATTATTATTGATAATAATTTTATGAGTATTGTTTCTGGAGTTGAAGAAGGTCGTAACGCTTATGCTAATATTAGAAAAGTTATTTATATGTTAATTTCATGTGGTTTATGTGAAGTGTTATTCTTTATTTTAGCCATAATGACTAATTTACCACTGCCTTTAGTTGCTGTTCAATTGTTGTGGTTAAATTTAGTTACGGATGGTTTACAAGACTTAGCATTGTCATTTGAAAAAGAAGAACATGATGTTATGGAAGAAAAACCAAGAGATCCTAAAGAATCTGTATTTGATCGATTATTAAGTGGTGAGATACTAACAGCTGGATTATTTATGGGTGCAGTAGTTTTTGGAGTATGGGTATTCTTACTTAAAAAAGTTCATATGGATGTTAATGTTGCTAGAGGATATATAATGGCTTTAATGGTATTTATGCAAAATATTCATGTCTTTAATTGCCGTTCTGAAAAGAAATCAGTATTTAAGACAAATCCATTCAGTAATCCATTTATATTAGTAGCAATATTTGGTTCTATTGGCTTACAATTAATAATTATGAATGTTCCGTTCTTAAGTCATATTTTGAAAACGGAACCAATTAGTGCTCAACATATGTTGTTGTTATTCTTAATGGCTTTACCAATTATTGTTGTAATGGAAGTATTTAAGATTGCTAGAAAAAAGAAATATAAATAGTATTTCTTTTTTTTTGTGGTAAAATAAGTAGCGTGGTGGGGGTTATGGAATATTTTTTTCATGGAACAGGCAATGGTGAAGAAGCATTAAATAAAATGCTACAAATCATTGAATCTGGTGGTATTAAAAGTAAAAACATGCGTAATGAAGACTATGATACTTTATTTAATGGTGATGATTATGTTAGTGTTGCTAGATGGTGTTATGATGTGATGCCTGGTTATAATGCTGGTTTAGAGTCATCATTTTATGGTTGGATTTTTAATATGCCTTGTTTTATTATTGATGGAGATATAGAAGCAATTCACGCTACTAGAGTAGAGAGACCTTATAGTTTTGATCATAATAAGGATAGGGTGTCACAATTTATAGATGAATGGCATGTTAAAGATGAAATACCATTAGATAAAATTGTTGGTATTGCATTACCTTTTTCGTGGATAAAACAATCTAAACGTTCTTTGCTGAAAATATTAGAGATATTAAAACATGCCAAAGATAATAATTGGCAAGTATATAATTCTGATATGAGTTTGATAGAAAGTATAGCAAATGAAGAATTAATTTATGGACCAAAAAGACTTGGGAAAAAGAATATAGCAAGTTATTAATATCTTATTTTTGATGAAAAAAACTAAGTCACTAATTAAAATGTGGTATAATCAAATAGTAAGTTGGTGATAATGAGAATAATAGTTTTTGAAAAGTGTTAATTTTTAATTTATATATATAGAACGGAGACAGTTTAATGAACAAACAATTAATACCAGTGTTTTTTTCTTGTGATGATGCATATGCTCCTTATTTAGCAGTTGCAATTAAGTCATTAACAGAAAATGGTAATACAGAAAAACATGAATATGAGATTAATGTCTTAAATACAGACATATCTGAAGAGAATAAGAAGAAGATCTTAGGTTTAGCTAAAGATGGATATAAGATTATTTTTAGAAATGTTTCTAAGCAAATTGAAAAGATAGAAAAAGAATTAGAGAGTAGATTAAGAGATTATTATTCTTTATCTATTTATTATCGTATTTTTATTCCTAATTTATTTAAGGAATATGATAAGGTTCTTTATTTAGATGCTGATATTGTTATTGTAGATGATGTAGCAAATCTATTTAATATTGAAATGGGAGATGACTTATTAGCTGGTACTACAGATGGTGTTGTTAGACTTGTAGATGAGTTTAAAACTTACGTAGTTGAAGCAGTTGGTGTTGATAAATGGGAAGATTATATTAATTCTGGTGTATTAGTTATGAATACTAAAGGATTAAGAGAAGCTAAGATAGAAGAGAAGTTCTTATATTTATTAACTAAGTATAATTTCGATACAGTAGCTCCAGATCAAGATTATTTAAATGCTTTATGCAAGAATAGAATTACACATTTTGAAAAGTATTGGGATTTTATGCCAAATGTTGATCCAGATTATAAAGATGAAGATTTACATTTGATTCATTATAATATGTTCCAAAAGCCTTGGAATTATCCTGATATGAGATGTGCTGAATACTTTGATAAATATGCTAAAATGACTGAGTATTATGAATTTATTAAGAGCCAAGCAGTTACTGATCCAGAAGAAAGAAAAGCTAAAGAACAAGCTGATCAAGATGGCGCTGCAGGAATGGTTGTAATTACTAATAACATTATTAATGATCCTAATAATTTTAGAAGAATCATGTCTATAGAAACATATGAAGGAATAGATGAATAATTATCTATTCTTTTTTTATTTAAAATGTAATATAATAGTATATGAGAATAGAGGCGGTTAGATGAGTAAGATTAAGATGCAGTATCCGTATAATTCACAAGTTGCATCAATGGATGGTCAAGTACACGAGATTAATCCTAAGAGAATGGTCAGAATGGATATTAATGGAATCAATTATTATTTCTTAGAATATTTTGATTATAATCTTGGTCATAATATGATTACAATTTTAACCGAGTATTTAGGAATTCTATATAAAATACCTCTAACTGCTTATAATTTAGATGAATTAAAAAGTATTATTAAAGAATATGGAAAAGAAGAAATTGATCCAAGTACTATCTTAAGAGAAGATAGAGTTATTCGTTTAACCCAAACTCTTAGTACTTTAGATTTATTATCAATAGTTTTTAAAGAAGGAAAGTTAATAATTGATTATCCATTATTTGTTGCTTATAATCCTGATAATCCAATGCAAATTGCTAACAGGGTGTTTAGAAGTTGTTGTAGATTTATGAATAAAGAAACAGCAAATTATATCTTTGATAAAGAGAAAAATTGTGTTGCTTTAGAAAATAGAATTAGAAAAGAAATTAAACGTAATATAGATATAGCTCAGACAGGAGAACCATTTGTTAGTGATATTGAAGTTGAATTACCATCAAATACGAGTGTTATGGTAGCTAGAGAAGATGGTGGACAAGTAAATGTTGATTATCTACCTGGAATTCATGTTCGTAAAGTATTCTTAGTTCCTTGTGCAGATAAGAATAAAGAGAACGGAACTAGATTATGTGATCGAATTAGTATTTTAGCTGATATTAAAAAATATAATCGTTATGATCAAAGTCATAAAGTATTTAAAGATGCTTATGATGGTGAATTACCTTTAACATTTAGTGGTTTACCAAAGGCTTATTCTAAGAGTGGTATTGCTACTATTAAAGTTAAAGGAACAGAAGAACAAAATAGTGTAGAGGATACTAAGAAATGGTATCATGAATCATTGGATAGATATATTGGTTTAATAAAAGGTTATGACCATGATGGTAAGATGTTAAGAAACTATAAAGAAAGACTTAGAATGGAAGTATTTAATAGATTACTTAAGCAAGGTTTAACTAGAGAAAGTATCGAAGAATTATATAAAACTTGGTAAAAAAGGCGTTTTACGTCTTTTTTTATGATATAATTTTGTTGAGATGATGATATGAAATATGTATTCTTAATAAACAGTTTTAGTCTTAAAGATAAAACTTTAGAAATGATTAAAAAAGTAGATAGTGTATGTCAAAAAAGAAAACTAGAATATGTCATAGAATCTAACTCATTAGAATTATCTACAGAAGACATATTAAAAAAATATCAGAATCAAGAATGTGTAATTATGGCTATGGGTGGAGACGGTATTATCAATAGAGTAGTTAACGGTATTGCTAATACCAAGAATATTTTAGGATTTATACCATTAGGTACAGGCAATGATTTTTATAAGACAAATAAAGAAGATCTAGAACCTGGTGTTAATAAAGTTGATTTAGTTAGAATCAATGATAAATATTTTATTAATATTACTTGTTTTGGTATTGATGCAGATATAGCTAATGAGAGCGATATTATCCATAGTAAAATAATACCTAAAAGTCAAAGATATAATGCCGGTATTTTGTATCACTTTTTTAAATATAAAGCTAGAGAGTTAGAAATTATAGTTGATGGTAAAACATATAGCAATTATTACACAACGGTTGCGGTATGTAATGGTAAATACTATGGCGGTGGTTATAAAGTAGGTACTAATAGTTCTTTGGTAGATGGAAAAGTAGATGTTTATATGGTAGAAAAGATGGCTAAGATTAATATGGCTAGATTGATACTTGGAATGAACGAAGGTAAACATGAAAAATCAAAAAAATTAAAGAAAGTTAGTACTGATAAATTGATTATTAAAAGTCCTAAAGAGATTACTTGTAATATGGACGGAGAAGAATTAACAGCTAAAGAATTTGAAATAGAAGTAATTCCAGGGGGATTAGAAGTTTATTATGACCAAGATTTAATAAATGAATTTTTATAGGAGGGTTTGTTATGAACTTAGAAGAATTCTTAACTAAAAATGGTGTGCATTTTGAGAAATTTTTAGAAGAAAATGCAAGAAAGTTATGGAGAGTATATGAACAGTATGATGAATTCATTGCTAGATTTGCAATTTATGAAGGAGAAAGGTTTGAAGCAGTAAATGCTAAAGATATAATTGGTTTATCTGATTATTTAATAGAAGAACCTGGAATCTTGGATAACTTTACTGTTATGTTTAATCCATATGGAGATACATATCATAGTCGAGCTAATGGAATGCTTGAATATAGTTCTGATGATGTAGTAAGAGAATTAGAAGGAAGTTTTAGAAAAGAACCAATAGCGTTATCTAAAATTGGTGATAAGTATTTCTTAGGTGGAAATGGTAATCATCGAATTCATTTGTTATTAATGCATTATTTAATGGATAAATCTAAAGGTGTAGATGCAGAAAGTAAGTTTGTCTTTCCGGCTGATGTAAAAAAATTAGATAAAATAAAGACCTATGTTAACTATATTGGATCTCTTTTATGGGATGAAAAGTTCAAAGTCAATAATGAATATGATGTAGTAGATTTCAGTTTAACTGGAAGATCTGCTGTATCTTATCATGGTGAAACAATAGTTTTAACGGATGATCAATTATTGGAATTCCTTAAAGAAAGACTAACGGCTTTAAAAGATTTAGATGAAGATTATTATATAGATGCAATAGAAGGCATGTGGAATAGATATCACAGAGAAGAGTCAAATCAATTTAAAGATTTCATTCAAATATATTTGCCTGAATTAGAAGATGTATTGAAGATTGAAAATTTCAATGAATTAAGAGGAGCTATTCAATCTAATTTATTAGGAGGAGTTAGTTATGGAAATAATTAAGATAAGTAAAGATGCTATAAAAGATATCGACTTACCAGAAAGTGTTAATGAAGTTTATTACTTAAAAAATGACTTAGAAACAATAGGATATGGTTTTATTAATTATGATTCTAATAATGAAATAGAAATATTTATTAAAGATGAGTATCGTGGAGAAGATTGTGGCAAAGAATTATTTCAAAGACTTTACGATGATTTTGAAAGAGATATTATTAACTTAGAAGTAAAAATAGAGAATTATCCAATGATTAAAATAATCAATGAATATAAAGCATTAGATTTGGGAACTAACGAAGGAATAGTGAAATATGTTATAAAAAAGAGCTGAAAAGCTCTTTTTTTAATAAAATCAGCATAAAAACAAGTTATAACGATTGACTTTGATATAAAAAATACATATAATACGACCTAAAGAGGTGGGCTTATGAATAACGCGGATTATAATTTGTACAAAATATTCTTATATTTGTATGAACAACGAAGTATTTCAAAAACGGCTAGTATGTTGTATGTATCACAACCAGCTATAAGTTACAGCTTGAAGGAACTTGAAAATCAATTAGGTTATACGCTTTTCTATCGTAATAGTAAAGGTATAGAACCAACTATGGAAGCTAAGGAGTTATACTCTTATGTTTCAACTGCTTTCAATATTATGAAATCAGGAGAAGAACATATTAAGAATTTAAATAGTCTTAATATAGGGTGTATTAAAATAGGTACTCCTTCCCATATTGGAATTTTCTATTTATCTTCATATATTGCTGATTTTAGAAAAGTATATCCAGGAATAAAATTTGAAGTTGTTTCTAAATCAACTAATGATATGGTTGAGATGTTAGAAACTAGAAAAATTGACTTAATTGTTGATACGTTACCAATACCAACAACAAAGAAGTCAGTAAAGAAGATTACATTATCTAGATTGCAAAACTGTTTTGCATATAATAGGGATAGTTTCCCTAATGAATCAATTAAAACTGTTGATGATTTAAAGAAAGTACCATTAGTATTACCAAGTGCTACTTCTTCTATTAGATTAAAACTAGATGAGTTTATGGAATCCAAAAATGCTAAGTTATATCCAGTATTTGAAAGTTGGACTACGGAAATGATGCTAGAAATGGTAAGAAGAGGTGTAGGAGTTGGTTATTTCATTAAAAATGTTATTGATACTCAATCAGATAAAGATAATTTTGAAGTATTAACATTTAATGATACCTTACCAGCTGTTGATGTTTGTGCGGTTTATGTAGAAGATTTTACAACTACAGCTTTAAATAAATTTATCGAATTTATTAGTGAAGGTAAAAAAGGTGAATAAGATGAATTTTTTATTAGAAGATGAAGAAGAAATCAGCAGTAAAAATTATGAGATAAGAAGCAAATTATATGATCGATTCATGAACCTACCAAAAGAATTCGTATCAAAAATGAGACACTTACAACCGCAAGTAGGATGTTTTAATAATTGTAGTTTCTGTAGTAAATTCTCTGTTTGTAAAAGTGAGTATTGGGATGAAGAGTCTTTAAGAGATATTGTAGCTGCTTTAAAAGCTACTGCACAACAATATACAAGTAAAGAAGTATTACTGGCTTGGGAAAGAAATGAACATCGAGTTGGTGTTATTTTCCCATATTTAAATAATGATATTGGTTCTTATCCATATCTAGATAAATATATTGATTTAGTTTATCGTGAATTAGGAACAAGAACTAGAATATCAACAGTGGCTTTTAGTAGACATAATGAAAAATTAAATAAAATCCATAAGAAAATTAATTCTTCTGCTTTATTATATGCTTTAGCAGGTGTAAGACTTTCTATTAGTCAATATGGTAGAGTATGGGAAGAAACTGGTAAAGGAAATTCTTTAGAAGAATATACTAAGGATATTAGTAATTTCTTAACAATATACCGTCCATATTTTGATATGTTTGGATCTGGTTCGAGAAAAATGTGTGTAGAATTAAGATATAATCCTTTGGTGGAGAATTCAAATGTTTTAGAGTTTGAACTTAATAATAAGAAAGTTATTGCAACAGGCAATTATTTATATATTTCTAAAAATGAAAACGTTGAATTTAAAGTATCACATATTATTAATGCCTTTGTTCATGCTTTAAGAATAAGTGAAGAACCTGTAATGTTTAAAGAATATAATTTACCATTTGAAGTAACTGATGAAAAATCTTTAAAAGATTATATAAAGAAAAATAAGAAGTTAAACTTTGAAAAAGAAGTTGAAGTTTATTTGTTTGAAAATAAAGATGGTAAATACTATGCTATAGATCCTAAAATAAAAGATAATGGAAATTACGGAATGAATATTTATCCATTAACTGAGGAAAGAGAAAAGTCTGGTTATATGATTACAGAAAGATTTCTACTTAATGCACTAGTTAAGTTTAAATCTAGATGGAATATGGGACTTAGAGATAGATATACTGATGCAACATGGAAAGATGTTGACAAAGTAATAAGAATAGTTAAAGATTATGGTAAGTATTACTTTGAAAAAGGTAAAAAGGAGAAAGCTAATTATATAAAAGAACATGTGTTACCAATTCTTGATGTTTATGTTAACGCTTTAAAAGATTCTCATTATCCAGCGGATTGTTTCTTTGATTCTAAGTTTACAATTGATACTGGTACTATTTGCAATTTAGGTAGAGCTATTGGTTTATTTAAAGGTTTAACTAAGTTTATTAATGAACCATTAACACCAGCTCATGAGAGAAATTATGGTAGACGTTGTAGTACAATGAAAGAAGAGAATCAAGTTTGGTTATTAGCTTGTGGATATAATAATTCTATTGATATTCAATCTCTTGATTTGTTTAAAACAGCTTCTGTAGAAGGACAAACTTCTTATAGAGAAGTAATCCATATTGATGATTTTAATCAAAAGATTGATGAAAGAAGTAAGTATCTATATCCAGGAATGAAAGAGTAGTGATGTTTGATGTTGGAGTTTTATAAAGAATTTGGCGATTTAGGTTATTTAGCAAATTATTCGAATCATGGCTTTAGTGTTGATGGTGTTTACTATAAAACAGTAGAACATTATTATCAAGCGATGAAATTTGATAACCCAGAAATTAGAAAACAAATAATTGCAGCAGAAACTCCAAAAGAAGCATCAAATATCGGTAGAGATAGAAATAATAAAAGAATAGATAATTTTAAAAAGATTAAAGATAAAGTAATGTATAAGGGTATTTTAGAAAAGTTTAGACAAAATAGAGATATCGCTTATAAATTAATTGAAACAAGAAATAGAAGAATTGCTGAAGCGACAATAGATGAATATTATTGGGGCATTGGCAAAGATAAAAGTGGAGAGAATCATATTGGAAAGATTCTTGTAAAGGTTAGAAAAAGAATAAAAAAGGAAATCTTAGATAGAATATTAAAAAAAGCAAAAGGATTAGAATGTGTATATGTAATTGGACATTTTAATCCAGATGCTGATTCAATCTTTAGTAGTTATTTGCTTAGCAAAGTATTACAATCAATGGGCATTAATGCTAGGGCAGCAATGCTTAAAGATTATAAAATAACTAGTCATGATGAAAAGATTGTTAAAGATTATTTAAAAGAAGAATTAGAAATCGTTGATAAAAATAACAAGTTTATTCTAGTTGATCACAATAATTTAGAAGGATTAGATGAAAAGAATGTTATTGGAGCAATAGATCATCATATAATTAGTGGAGAAGTAGAAGATACTTTAGAAATAGAATATACATCTACAGGTTTATTAATATATGATTTGTTTAGAAAAACATATGAGTTTAATGATTATGAGAGAAAATTAATAGCTTTGACAGTCTTAACTGATTCAGAATACTTATGTAGTAGTAGATTTACAAAAGAAGATAAGAAATTATATAAGAAATTAAAAATTGATTTAGATGTAGAAAAATTACAAAAGAAATATTTTGTTACAACTGATTTTACTAAGGATATATCTTTGGTATTTAAGGATAACTATAAAGAGTATGATAAAAACGGCAAACATATATGTCGTAGCTTGATAGCTAGTTATACTAAAGAGTTTAATAAGTATTATGATAAATACTTAGCATATGCCGAAGAGAATGGTTATTTACTTATTTGGTGTGATTATGAAAAAAAGAGAACTTATGTCTTCTTTGAAGGTAAAGAACTTAAGTTATCTTATATATTAACTAGTACCAATTTAATTATAAAAATGTTAGAAGAATGATTACTATTTTAGTAATCTTTTTTTTATAAATAGAGTTTGGTATACAAAAGAGGTATAAATAAATTTTATTATACATATTAATTTTATGTATTTGACTTATAGTTAAAGTATGGTTTAATAAAATTAGAGAGGTTTTTATGAGAAAAGTTTGTGATAGTGATTTTGGTGGAAAAGAATATGAAGGGAAATGTAGTAAGGAGAAAAAATACAAGTTTTTAATCCTTGATAATAGTGGTGGTATTGCTTTATTCGGTAAAGAAGCATATCACTTGCCAGTATTAGAAACAATACAAGATGAAATAATAATTGATAAAGTAGTTGCAGAACTAAATGATCAATTAACAACCATTGAAGAAACTAGAGCAGAAGATAAAGTAAAGTGTGATATTGATGTATATGTTGCTAAAGTAAGTAAAAAAGACGATATTAATGTCAGGTGGGTAACACCAGAAGAAGCATTAAAGGTGTTTAGCATGTACAGAAGGGGTATTGACTCTGAAGAATACTTAAGAAAATTTGAAATCCTTGAAGATGAAAACATATTAAGAGACTATATGATTAAATATATTTTTTAAGATTAGTTTAACTAATCTTTTTTAGTGTTATAATATATTCATTAGTTGGTGAGGCACATGAGTAAGATAGAAACATTAAAAGATACATATAGATACTTAGTAGGTGGGTATTATGGTATTAGAGAAATGGATGAATATAGTTTAAAAGAATATATTTTGAAAGATATAGAAGATTATATAGAAGATTTTATTTCAGAAAATCCTATACCAGACTTCGATTATGAAAAAGAAAGACAGGAAGTAGAGAAGAATCTTTCTTTAATTGTTAAGTTACAGGATTCATTGCTTGTATTGCCAAAGGTAAATGCACCAATGGAATTGGTTTTGTTGGTCAAAGAAAAAATTAAAGAATGTAAAGAAAAGAAAAAATAAATTTTTTTTCTTTTTATGTGTTGACACATATAAATATTACTAGTATAATAAAGATACTTAATAGTATTAAGATAGAAGGGACAATTCCAAAGGTCCTAGCAATACTTTTTTAAGTATTGAAATGGTGGGAAGCATTGCTTTAGGATGATACGAAAGTATTAGACCTGGAACGGTGAGAAGCATTGTTTTAAGCGGTAGATTGTTAATTATTTGATTATTAATTTAATCACTTTTATTTATAGGAATGAAAGACTTCTTATTTATAAAATTTTATAATTAATTCTCTGCTTTAGAAGTAAGATGATCTTAATTGGTTTTAAGATGGTATTGCAAGATTAACCTCTTGCAATACTTGGTAATCACTTCTACGATTTATCATTCAGCTATTAAGTTGGATATTCAAAGCGGGTTTATATTTAAATGAATGAGCCGAGCGAAGCGTTTACCTGTCAGTAAACAACTTGGTAACCCGCCAAAAAAGGAACATGTTGACAGACATGTTCTTTTTCATTGTGTAAATATTTAAAAATCTATTGACACGTATTTATATGAGTAGTATACTTAAGATACTTAATAGTATTAAGATAGAAGGACGACAAATCAAAGGTCCTAGCAATATTTTTTTAAGTATTGAAATGGTGGGAAGCATTGCTTTAGGATGATACGAAAGTATTAGACCTGGAACGGTGAGAAGCATTGTTTTAAGCGGTAGATTGTTAATTATCTTGGTTATTAAGTTAGCCGTTGTTGTTTGTAGGAATGAAAGACTTCTTATTAACAATTTCTTAATTAATTCTCTGCTTTAGAAGTAAGATGATCTTAATTGGTTTTAAGATGGTATTATATGTTCCTACATATAATACCGTGTAATCACTTCTACGATTATCATTCAGCTATTAAGTTGGATATCCTTAGCGGATTGTATTTAAATGAATGAACCGAGTTAGAGCTTACCTGTCAGTGGGCACCTTGGTAATCCGCGAAAAAAAGAACACGTTGACAGATGTGTTCTTTTTCATTGTATAAAATTAGGGAAAATTGTATAATTATAATGGTGATGGAAATGGATAAAGGAACTTTTAAACAAAAAATGTTGTTATTGACATATGGAATAGTTTTGTTTGTCTTTTTATTAAATTATAATTGGATAGTCAATATAATAAAATATATTTGGAATGTATGTACACCTTTTATTTATGGTGGAATTATAGCATTTATCTTAAATGTTTTAGTTAATACTTTTGAAAAAGTGTTATTTAATAAAATGAAGAAGGGTAAGAGATTTGCGTCAATTACTTTATCAATTGTTGTTGTATTGAGTATTTTATCTATTTTGATGGGTATTTTAATACCACAAATAAAAGATGCTGGTAAGATATTTGTAGATAACTTACCAGAGTATAAGGAAACTGTATATAATTTAGGAACCAAATGGGGACTTAGTGAAGAAGTGTTAGATGTAATTGACTTCGAAAATGTTGATTTGTCTAAAGAAGTATCTAAATATTTATATAAACATCATGATAATGCTATACCAATGATTTTTGGTTATGCAAGTTCTGTAATGGGTGTTTTTGCAAATGTTGTAGTTGGCTTAATTTTTGCGATTTATTTATTAGCTACTAAGGAAAGTTTAAGTAGACAAATTAAAAAGTTATTGAAGAAGATTAGTAAGAAAAATGTTTATGATAGAACATTATATATTGCTAATTTAACTAATGATCGTTTTACTAATTATGTTAAAGTTCAAGTAACAGAAGCTTGTATATTAGGTTTATTATGTTTTATAGGAATGCTAATATTTAGACTTCCATATGCAGCTCCAATTAGTGTTATTATTGGATTCACTGCTTTAATACCAATATTTGGTAGCTTAATTGGTGGCGGTGTTGGTGTGTTCTTGATATTTATGATTAGTCCTGTTAAGTCATTAATATTCTTAGTATTCTATTTGATTTTACAACAAGTAGAAACAAATGCTATTTATCCAAGAGTTGTTGGAGGAAAGATTAGTCTTCCTGGTATTTGGGTATTAGTTGCTGTAACAATTGGTGGAGCCATTGGTGGAGTACTAGGTATGTTAATTGGTGTTCCTGCTTGTTCAGTAATTTATCAATTAATAAAAGAATATGTTAATGGTAAGAAAGAAACTAGTAAATAGTTTCTTTTTTTATGGTACAATTTACTTAGGTGATATTATGAAAAAGAAATTGTTAATATTATTCTTATTTCTATCTATGTTTATGATAGTAGGTTGTAAAAAGAAAGAAGAAGTTAAACCTAAAGTTGTAGATGAAGTTAGAGAGTTAAAAGAGGACGAAATAGAAGATTTAATGGCGAGGATAGGAGGATTACATTATTTTGATATAAATCCCGCTAAAAGTTTTAAAACAAGTGAATTAACTAATCAAGAAGTATTATTATGGGCTTTTGAACAAAAGAAGATGTATGATGAAATAAAATTTGAAGATTTAGAGAAACTAGCATTTAAATACTTAGATTATTCTTTAGAACCAGAAAATATTGTGTGTATGACACATTTTAACATTTTGGGACCATCAGATTATTCCTATTTATATATTCCTGATAGCAAAACTTTTGAGAAGAATAAGAATCATACTGCACATAAAATAACTGGTTATTACAGTTGGGTTATTGATAGTTATAGAGAAAGCAAATATGAAAATGGTAATTATATAATTAAAGTGTCTAAGTTGTTTAGTGATACTTCTAATACAGGTGGAATAGAGAACTATACAAAGTATGATTGGTTTAAATCGTATAATGATGCAAAGAATAATACTAATCCTATTATAAAAAAAGAAACTGCTTATAAAGTTAAAGTAGATAATAGCATCCTTAATACATATACTTATACTTTTGTATTAAAAAATGGTGAATATGTCTTAAAGAGTTATGTAATTGAACAATAAAAAAGAAGCTTAATTAAGCTTCTTTTAATTTTTTGTTTTGTTTCATCCAATCTTTACCATCAACAACTCTTGATACAAGCATTGAAGAAGATGTGTCACCAACAACATTTAATAGTGTTGCAGGTGGATCGATAATTGTTGCGATGATTGTAAGGATAGGTAAAGCTGTTAATGGGAATCCTAACATTGTGATAATTAATGTTTCTGAAATTGTTCCACCACCAACTGGTACAGCTGTAACAAGTAATGTTGCAAGTAATGATACTCCTAGGATTGCCCATACACTTGGATGAGTTCCAAATAAGTATACTAAGAACATTGCTTTAAATACAGAACCAATAACTGATCCATCTTTGTGGAAACTAGTTCCTAATGGGATCATTGTTTCAGCAATATCATTTGATACACCAATCTTTTTAGCACAATCTGTGTTAACTGGAATTGATGCTGCAGATGAACATGTACTGATTGCTGTTGCTGTAGCAGGTAAGATATTAGCCCAGAAGGCTTTGAAACCTTTAGCACCACCAGCAATGAATGCATATAGTGAGTAAACTACAAAGTAGAATACTAATGCTACTACGGTATAAACGATAAACGTTTTACCGAATCCAACAGCGATTTCATTTCCAAATGTTCCAACTAATGCTGCGAAGTAGCATCCTAAGCCAATAGGAGCATATAAGAAGATGATATCAATAAACTTGATAACAACCTTATTTGCAGATTCTAGAACATTTAAGAATGGTTCTGCTTCCTTTCCAACAAAATGAATGGCTAGACCAACTAGAATAGAGAAGACAATGATAGCAACTATGTTACTTCTTGTTAGAATACCACTAAAGTCGCCAACAGTTACTGTTTCAACAGTTCTATTAGCATATAGTAGGAATCCTGTTTCTTCTTCCTCATCTGCGACTGGTTCTTCTTCAGCCAAATTTTCTCTAATTGCATCTGTGTCACTTGGATTTACTAATTTAGTGTTATAAGTAGTTCCAATACCAACAACAACAGCAATTAAACTTGTTACAATAAATGAAATAAAAATTGTAACTAAAACTTTACCTAATCTTTTAGGTTGTTTAATTCTAGCAATAGATGTTGTAATTGTTAAGAATAGTAATGGTACGATAATTACTAATAATAGATTAATAAATATATCACCAAATGGAGCTAAATATTTAGCTTTTTCTCCAGCAACTACACCAACGATTGCACCAATTATTAAACCTAGTACTAAAAGAATGGTTTTCTTGTAGTTTTTCCATACATTTTTCATGCGTATGCTTCCTCCTTAACTAAAGAATATTATATATATATGTAAATAAAAAGTAACAATAATCCACACGAATAACAAATATATTTATTAAATCCACACAATTTGGTAAAATATAAGTAGGTGATGGAAATGGCAAAACCTTATATTAAACTAAATGATAATGAGGAAAATCTAAGTTTAGGTAATTTATTTCGCTATATTAAAGAAATGGCTAAGAATAGAGTTTCGGCATTACAAAGTGAATTGTTTTGTATTATATTTTCGGTAGATAGTATTAACGATACAACAGTTAATAATTATTGTGTCGGTTGTCGTAGTATTGGTGCTGATTATAAACAAATATTTATTAACAAAGAAAAGAGATATCGTAAAGACGAAGAAGAGTTTGTTGATATTGTAATGTCTATTTTAAATATTTTAGATGGAGTTGTTCATAAAGTTGAAACTAATAAAATAGGTTTTATTAATGATAGTGATAGTGCAGGTTTGTTAGTTAGAAAACTATATAATCTTGCTAAGAATGATCGACAAGTACCGGAGGATTTTAAAGATAATATTTATCGTCTAATGGAAGAGAAGAAAATCTATAATTGTTTAGTTGAGTTGTTGATTTATATTGTTTTATATAAGAAACAACCTTTATATGAAGATGAATTAAAAAGAGAAGTATTAGAAAATGTTTTAAATGATACTAGTATTAGTTCTGTTTCTTTGCAAGAGTATTTAAGTTTGAAATTAAGAGAAGGTATTAACTTTGATTATTCGATGAAAAAACTTGCAGAAAACGGAAATGCTTATGCAAGTTTCGAATTAGGAACTGATGAGTATTATGGATATGTCACAGGAGTTCCAAGATATAGTAGAGCATTAGAATATTTAAAGAAAGCTGCAGAAGCTAGTCATGCTAGTGCAAACTATATGACTGCTAATATTTATATTAGAGGATTAGTTGGTAATAAAAGTAAGGAAGAACTAGAAAAAGGATATGCATATTTAGTTAGAGCAGAAGAGTTAGGTAATATAGCAGCAGCTAATTTAATAGGTAATATGTATTATGAAGGTATTTATCCTTTGGATAGGGACATTAAAAAAGCTAAAGATTATTATAAAAAAGCTGGAGATGCTAATTATGTATTTGCTTTAAATAATCTTGGTAAGATTGAAGAAAAAGAAGGTAATTTAGATAAAGCTTATGAATATTATATGAAGAGTGCTGATTTAGGTGAAAGTTGGGCATGTAATAAAATTGGTGAAGCTTATCGTACAGGAGTCTTAGAACAAGATATGCATAAAGCTTATGAATATTATGTTAAAGCTTTAGATTGTAATTATCGAGTTATTAATTATTATGCTTTTTATAATTTGGCAAAATATTATTATTTAAATGGTTTTGATACTATTAAAGCAGATCGAACTAAAGCAGTTGAATATTTGAAGATAGCTTCAGAAAATGGAGTATTAGATGCTAGTATTGATTTATTTTATTTATATGCTAGTGAATATATTAAGAAAAAAGATCAGTATCATTATGACAGGTTGATGCATTATAAAAAAGTAATTGAAGGTCATAAGAATTATAATTTAGATATTAAAAATGATATAGAAAAGAAATTAAGTGAATTAAGAAATAAAAAAGAGATTAGTATTAAATCAATAGATGATTTGATAAGGTAGGTGATAATAATGGAGAGCGTTTATATACATATTCCTTTTTGTAAAAACATATGCAGTTATTGTGATTTTTGTAAAATGTATTATAGAGAAGAATGGGCTTTGAAATATTTACAATCTCTATTATTAGAGATTCATGATAAGTATAATGGAGAAGAAATCAAGACTTTATATATTGGAGGAGGAACTCCTTCTAGTTTAGGAATTAAGGAATTAAATATTCTATTTGATATTGTTAGGGAATTAAATTTAAGTGATGATTTGGAATTTACTTTTGAATGTAATTTGGATGATATAACAAATGAATTGTTAATAGTACTTAGAAAGAATAGAGTAAATAGATTAAGTATAGGTATTGAATCATTTAATGAGAATAAACAGAATTTTATGGGAAGACATCATACTTATGAAGAAGCTCAACAAAAAATTAAAATGTGTCGAGAAACAGGATTTAATAATATTAATGTAGATTTAATGTACGGAATACCTAATGAAACATTAAAAGATTTGAAAAAAGATTTAGAATTAATTTTAAAACTAAATCCAGAACATATTAGTACATATAGTTTGATTGTTGAAGACAATACAAGAATAGGTATTAGTGGAGTGTTACCAATACCTGAAGAGTTGGATGCTTCAATGTATGAAATGATATGTGATAAGTTAGATGCTAAAGATTATGTTCACTATGAAGTTTCTAATTTTGCTAAAAAAGGTTTTGAATGCAAACATAATCTTCATTATTGGGATAATGATGAATACTATGGTTTTGGTATAGGAGCTTCAGGATATGTAGATGGTATTAGATATGATAATACTCGTAGTTTAACAGATTATTTTAAAGGTAAAGTTAGAAAAAAAGAAGAAATACTTTCTAAGGAAGATAAAATGTATAATGAATTAATGTTAGGGTTTAGAAAAATAGAAGGCATTAGTTTAAAGAAATTCTTTGAAAAGTATGAAATAAATATGCAAGAAGCTTTTGATTTAAGAGAAGTCTTAAAAGAAGATGAATTAATAGTGGAAGGAGAGTATATCTTTGTTAATCCTCAATATATATATGTAATGAACGAAATATTAATAAAGATAGTATAAATATGGTAGATAAAATAGAAATAATGATTCCTAATTATTCCGCTATTATTAATGAAGGAAAGAGTTTTATTAACGATAGAGAAGTTGAAGTTAAAGAAAACGACATAGAAGAAATTGTAAGAATAATCAGGGATTGGAAACAAGAATATAAGGCTAGATTTGCTGAAGATATATATACGATTAGAGTTTTTGCAGAAGATGAAGAAGTTACATATAGATTCTATAGTGCTTTTCCTGATGATTTTTATCTATTAGTTGATTATTTGGGAGTTTTATATGATAGAGGATAGAATTAATATTGCAACTTCTTTAGAGGAGAAAGTTCCAACTATAATTGAAACCTTTGTCAAATATTATGGTGAAGAAGAAAGAGAAAGAATCACTAGACTTTTTAATTCTGTTACCTATGTCGGATATTTGGATGCAACTGCTATCGGAAGTTTGGTTACTGAAGTAACTAATCAAGTTTATAAAAAAGGTGGAGACCAGTTTTTAGAATCAATTGGTTTAGAAGCTAGTGATGAAAACTATGAAAAGTATTTTGGAACAAGATTTACTGGATATCGTGATGTTTTCAATAACTTTTATTTATATGAAAAAGATCATCAAAAATGGCGAATAGAATCAGTTTTAAAAACGATAGAAGTAGTATTTGGTGATAAAGTTGAAATGGATTCACCAGAATTTAAAAAGTATGAAGAAATACTTCTATCTTATAAAGCTAAATATGATCAAGCTCTTGCTTTTTGCGATGAAGAAATGAAAAAATATGAGCAATTATTTCAATATGAAAGAGAGTTAGATGCTTTTTCTGCAAAACTAAAGACTAAATATGCAACTAAGTTTTTAGAAACAATGAGTGAACATTTATTAGAACACGATAGGTCCTTAATAGGTGAAGGCGCTAGTTTAAGCGATTATGATTGCTTTGAATTATTAGTTGGTTATTCTTATGATAGTAAATGTTTATTGGATGCTTTTAGTAGAGAAAATGAAGAAAAACTTCAAAGTTCAGACATTCCTAAATTTATTAAAAGTAGTATTATGGAAGATCGAATTAAATACTATAAAAAAAGTGGCTTAGATTTGGGAGATGATTACAAAGACTATCTAGAATCTGATAAAGCTAAACAATTGACGCCAAGTTTTGAGTTTGTTGATAGAGTAAGAGAAATTAAAGATAGTTTAGTTCAAGAAGAAAAAAATGAAAAGGTTCAAGGATTAAAGAATTTAGAGCCTTTATTAGAAAAAATCAAAGGTCTTGGATTGGAAAATCATGATTATGGTTTTTATGAAATTATTAGAGATAACGGAACCTGTATTACTCCAAATTTTATCCGTAATGGTGATAATATCGTAGTCCATCCTTTGTTATATATTAGTGGAGGTAGTTCTCTTGATTCTATGGATTGTCGTATAATTCATGAATGCAATCATATATATGAATTAAGTTTATTAGAATATGATGGCGAAGAAGCAAAGTTTGCATGTGGTTGGGATATTTGCAATGAAAGAGTTGCGCATTCTGAGGTGGAGAGTATATCTGATGATCAAGTAGATCATCGACCATATGAAATGCTAAACGAAATTATTAATGAATTGTTGGCTCAAGATATTACTGCTTCAATGCATGAAGACGGAGTATACTTATACGGTGATGAAACAGTTTCAAAAAATACTAGTTTTTCAAGTTATGCATTTGCGAAGAATTTGGTTTGGGATTTTTTCCAAACTTATAAGCCTGAAATAATAGCATCTCGTAAGGAATATAATATGGATATTCTATTTAACAAAGTTGGTAAAGATAATTTTATGGAAATGAATCAATTGGTTAAAGATTATTTAGAGTATTTTGCAGGTTTTAAAGGTTATAATACAATCTCTGCAATAAATGAAGGAAGAGAAAATGAAGATACTAGGTATTACTTTGCCTGTATGGAAAATGCTAGAAGAATAACAGAAAATATGCATAATTATAAAATGGAAGATGAATTTAGGTTATAAAAAGATAGGAAACTATCTTTTTTATATTGATTTTTAAAAATATGATATAATGTTTTTAGTGTAGAGAGGTGATCTTATGAAGAATGAAGATTTAGATAGCACAAAGCCTATTCAACCTGTAGGCGAGGGTCTTTCTCGTGAAGAAAAGTTTGAAGATGTTTTAGAAGAAGAAATCGGTTCTCGTGAGGAAAAATATCAAAAGATGCTAGAAGAAGAAAAAAGTAAGGAAGCTGAAGAAGAAGCAGAAAAAGCTTTAGCACAAAAGAATATTGAACTAGCAGAAGAATATGAAAAAGAAGAAATAGAAGCTGAAGAACAAAAAGAAATCTTGGAAGCTACTAAAGATGAAGATAAAGAAAAGAAAAAAGAAAAACCATTAGTTAGATTTAAAAATTGGTGGAAGTCTTTAGATAAGATGCAAAAGATTATTTATGGAATAATTGGAGCTTTATTCTTAATTCTTTTGATTTTGTTACTTGTTGGTGTTATTGCTTTAATAAGTAAGAAAAAACCTGATGATAAACCAAAAGATGAGGCACCTATTCAAGAAGAAGCAGCACCTATTATGTATGATAATTATTATTATAAAGATGGTGCTTTGTATTTCTTAAGTGAAGGTGGATCAGATATTGGTTCTTATACTTGTGAAAACAAGAGCGAAAAGTTATGTGCAGTAGCTACAAATAATTATCGTGATGGATTAGATGTTCCTAATCTTGCTAAAGAAAATGGTGAAGAAATAGTTGAACATGTTAAGATTGTTGCCGATGATTTTGTTTTCATAAATGATACTGATACAGAAGGTAAGAACAACATTATTCTTTATTCTATTAAGAAGAATGAAAAGATTGCTAACTATACTGATGTAAAAGCTTATGATAATGGATATTATGCTGTTAAAGATGCTAGTGATAAATATGGTTTGATTCAAATTGATACAGAAAAAAAAGATGTTATTAAACCACAATATTCTTATTTAGGAATGATTGATGGAGAAAACTATTTGGTTGCTAAAGAAGCCAAGGGATATATCATTATCGATAAGAAAGATAAAGCTATTAGTAAATATATTAATGTTGGTGAAGTAAAATATTACAATAGTAATTTTATAGTTACGAAGAATAATGGTACTTATGGTGTTTATGATTATAAGGGTAAACAATTAAGAAGCGGAGCTATATTTATTACTGTTAAAGGTAAATATATTTTCGAAGTAAATGAAGGAAGAATTTTCGTTTATGATGCTAGTGATAATAAATTTACTGAGGACGGAGTAGAGTTACATAATACGGAATATGTTAAGACATTTGTTTATGATGATAATGATCAATTAGTGACTGTTAAGAGAAGTTTTGAAACAGAAGTTAAAGCATCAGAAATAACTATTGGTGTTTATAATGCTACATTTGAGGATCCTCAATATAGTAATTTAAGTATTCCTGAAGGTAATTTAAATAAAAATTATAAGTTTGTTAATTACTTTGATGGAACATTGTATTTCTATAGTAATGAAGAGAAAACAGATTTATTAGGATCATATACTTGTGCATCTAAGAATGAAGTTACAGGATCAAGTAAAGAATTTAGCAATTGTTATCTTGCTAAAGATACAGTGTTTGAAGATAATGTGACTACTACTTCAGCAATGAAGTCTAGAAAAGCAATGACGCCAATTATAAGTAATAAGTATGTATTTATTAAAGATGGAGATAATAACATAGTCTTATATGATTTAGTTGCTAGAACTAATAAGAGTTCTTACAATAGAGTTAATACTTATACAGCAAATAACGACTATAAAGTAACATCAATTAGTGGAAAAGTAGAAATAGCTGCTTTAAATAAAAAAGGAAAATATGGTGTTATTAGAGTGGTTGACGGTAATGTTTCTCCATTGTATGCATTTAATTATAATAAGATTGAAAAATTAGGTAATTATTTTATTGGTCTTGATACAGCTGGCAAATGGTTAATATTTGCTAATGGTAAGACTGTTGGTGTATATGATGAAAAAGTTGCTGGCTATAATAGTGATTTAAGTTATGTTAAGACATTTAATAAAGAATATTATGCAGTTTATTCTTTTGCTGGTGATAAGATCGTTGGTGGCTTGCATTATGTAGAATTGTTTGATGATTGTTTTGTTAGAGTAGATGATGACAAGAATATTGCAGTTTATGATTATTCGGGTAAAAAGCTATCTGAATCAGTACAAGCATTTAGTAGTGTTAATGTTAAGTCTTACGATAAACAATTAATTAAGTTAAAGAAGACTAGTGAAGGATATGTAGTTTCTGTTTATAACGGAAAAGAGTATAAAGATACAACACTTCCATTTGTAACAGAACATCATGAAGAACAAGGATAATAAAAAAGATATCAAATGATATCTTTTTTTATTTCTCTATATAATATGCATAGTATTCATCAAAGGTGATATCTTCATCTTTGATTTGTTTGGCTACTTTTTCTCCGACATATCTTAAGTGCCATGGTTCGTTATCGTAACCGGTTATATCTTCTTTGCCTACTGGATATCTTAAGATGAATCCATATTGCCAACAGTTTTCTTTTACCCATTTACCTTCTTGTGATTCACCAAAACTTTTGCCACCACCGTTTTGGATGGATGTTATATCAATTCCTAAACCTGTTTGGTGTTCTGAGTAGCCAGGTCTTGCAGCAACTCGATCGCCAAAATGTTTGTGTGTTGATTCTTGATTCTTATATGTTCTATATGATGAATTTACCATTAACTGGACGCCAAACTTTTCTTTGGCATCATTTTGCATACGATCAAAACTTTCGACAACTATTTTAGCAGCTTTGTTTTCACCATATGAGCCATAAGCATAACTCAAACTAAACGGTTCTAAATCAATTCTTTGATAGTCTTCTTTTAGATAATGAAATTTATTAACTAATATTAAATATCCTTGATTGATATCAGTTTCATATGTTTGACTATACCATTCTTCATTAGCGTGTGTATTAACTAGGGCAATTATTTTTTCGTATGGGACATTATCATGCTCTTTTTGATACTCTAGATATTTAGGATAGTTTTTTAACATGAAATATTTTTGATTTACTATTTTATAATATTTATCATTATATTCTTCTTCTTTTAAGATGGCATCTAGATATTTATCGCTAAGAGTAGAGGAAATCTTTTTGGCTTCTTCTAAAGGATAGCCAATTTGATTTATTTTATATTCGTAAGTCTTATGATATTCCATTATTTTGTGAACTTTTGCACCTTCAACAATGGCATATATAAGTATCAATAATAGAACAGCCGAATATACTAAGAAGCGTTTGAAACCTTCTTTTAGACGAATTCTTTTTTTCTTTTTCCTTTTTCTATATTGCGTCATATTTTTTCCATCTTTCTATTATTATTATAGCAAAAAAATGGGGAAAAAACATGATAAATAGTAATTAGCACTTAGGGGTTGACAAGTGCTAATTAAATGATATAATTATCTTAGCACTGTTAGATATTAAGTGCTAACGGATGGTGATTTACATGGATGAAAGACGTGAGAAACTATTAAAAGAAATAGTTGAATCATATATAAAAAATGTAAGACCGGTTGGTAGTCATGCTTTATGTAAAAAGTTTAATCTATCTTCAGCAACAATTAGAAATGAGATGGCAGCATTAGAGAAATTAGGACTTTTAGAAAAGAATCACATTTCTAGTGGTCGTGTTCCTTCTGAAAAAGGATATAAGTATTATGTAGATAATTTGATGAAACCAAGAGAATTAAATGGAGAAGAAATGTTGAAATTACAAACAATTTTTCAAAATTCTCAATTACAAGTAAGTGATGCTATTAATAAGTGTATGGAAATAATCGCTGATATTACTAATTATACGAGTGTTGTGTTAGGTAAACAAAGCGAAGATAATACTTTGCAACAAGTTAATATAGTACCACTTGAAAATAATCAGATTATTGCTTTAGTATGTACTAATAAAGGAATTGTAGAAAATAAGAAGTTTACTATTCCAGAAGATATTTTTGTAGATGAATTAGTTAAGACTTGTGAAATCATTAATAAGATGTTAGTTGGTACACCAATTAATCTTGTTAATCATCGTTTAGAGTTTGATGTTAAACCAGTTATTAGTAAGACAATTAAACAATATGAAGCTGTTTATGAGATCTTCTATGATGCTTTTAATGATTTTACTAGAAATAGTAGCAACGTTTACTTTAGTGGTAAAGCTAATATTTTAAAACAACCTGAATATAGTTCTATTGATGATGTTAAAAGAATTATTGGGAAGTTTGATGATGAGAGTTTAGTAAATAAAATTGAAGAAGCATCTGATGGTGTTAATGTATATATTGGTGAAGATTCTGAATTTGATGATGATGTTACAGTTATAAAATCTAAATATAATATTAATGGTGAAGAAGGAACTATAGCTATTATTGGTCCAAAGAGAATGGAATATGATAAAGTTATTGGTTTATTAGAATACATTAATGAGGAATTAAATAAGAGATAGTAGAAAAGGGATGGACTATGCAAGAAGAAAAGAAACAAAATGTTAATCAACAAGAACAACATAAAGAAAAGAAAAATGAAAACAATCAAAATCATGTAGATAAAAAGAATTTCTTTAAGAAAAAAGAAGATGAAGAAAAAAAGAAATTAATTGAAGAAAATGCTTTGTTAAAAGATAAATATTTAAGAACTCAAGCAGAAATGCAAAATATGCGTAGACGTATGGAAGAAGAAAAAGCAAATCTTCTAAAATATGAAGGTGAGGACTTAATCGTAAAGCTTTTACCAACGTTAGATAATTTTGAAAGAGCCATTAAAATGGATGATACTAATCTTGAGGATGAAATAAGTAAATTCTTAGAAGGTTTCAAGATGATATATGGTAATCTTTCAAGTACATTACAAGATTTTGAAGTTATAGCAATGGATATTTTAAATAAACCATTTGATCCAGAATTAATGGATGCTGTACTTGTTGAAGAAGTAAAAGGTGTTGAACCTAATACGGTTGTAGATGTATTACAAAAAGGTTATACATATAAAGGAAAAGTAATTAGACATGCAATGGTCAAAGTAAGTAAATAAAAAGGAAAGAGGAAATAGATTATGGGAAAAATTATCGGAATTGATTTAGGTACAACAAACTCTTGTGTTGCTGTACTAGAAGGTGGAGAGCCTGTTGTTATTGCTAACTCTGAAGGTAATAGAACAACTCCATCAGTTGTAGCTTTTAAAGGAGACGAAGAATTAGTAGGTGAAATTGCTAAAAGACAAGCAGTTACTAATGTAGATAATACAATCGCTTCTATTAAAAGAAAAATGGGTACTAAAGAAAAAGTTGAAGCTAATGGAAGAAAATATACTCCAGAAGAAATTAGTGCTAAAATCTTAATGAAATTAAAGAAAGATGCTGAAAGTTATTTAGGCGAAACTGTTAAAGAAGCAGTTATTACTGTTCCAGCATATTTCAACGATTCACAAAGACAAGCAACTAAGAATGCTGGTAAGATTGCTGGTTTGGATGTTAAACGTATTATTAATGAACCAACAGCTGCTTCACTAGCTTATGGTATTGATAAACAAGAAGATGCACATACTATCTTAGTTTATGACTTAGGTGGTGGAACATTCGATGTATCTATTCTTGATTTAGGTGATGGTGTATTTGAAGTTAAATCTACTAATGGTAATGTTCATTTAGGTGGAGATGACTTCGATCAAAGAATCATGGATTATTTAGTTGAAGAGTTTAAGAAAGAAAATGGCGTTGATTTATCTAAAGATAAAATGGCAATGCAACGTATTAAACTTGATGCTGAAAAAGCTAAAAAAGATTTGTCTGGTATGACTACTACACAAATCAATATTCCATTCATTGCTCAAAATGAAAATGGACCTTTAAACTTGGATGTTACACTATCTAGAGCTAAGTTTGAAGAATTATGTATGGATTTATTTGAAAGTACTCTAGAACCAGTTAGAAAAGCATTAAAAGATGCTAAGATGACTGCTAAAGATATTGATAAAGTATTATTAGTAGGTGGTTCTACTCGTATTCCATATATT
>JAEEGL011322608.1_pt1 | contig 37203 bp, 27 predicted proteins | sample 9134231 | NCBI WGS metagenome assembly JAEEGL01 (sample SAMN16246548, study PRJNA631951) | gut metagenome | biome: gut microbiome; feature: rumen; material: fiber-attached | host: Bos | place: Iran: Karaj | collected 2018-10 | reverse complement strand
TCATTGAGATCGATACAAAGGACGAAACGAAAGAAGCGATGGTAGGTTCGGTCCTTCGGCGGATAAACACCCTCTGCAGTATATTTTTCACCCACCGGATGAGCAATATGCCTATACCGAAAATAAGGAGCGCTGCCAGAACCTGAAGACCAAAATGAATCATTTTATCTACAAAGAGCTGCCAGAAACCGTCAGGGTCAGTCTTGGCATACTCGATCATATGTTGCACGCCTCGCTCTATCGAGTCTTTGCGCTGTTGAATCTCTTCGGGAGAGGGTGTTGTAGCTTGTAAAAATAACATAGTTATCGTATTCTGTCTGCGGCGCGAACGAGAGCTTCATCTTTGAGAATAGCCCGCGTAGCCATAAGGGTTAATATCATACAAACCAATGGGATAGACGCCCATGGCATAATGTACCACTCCACTCCTTGTGCCAGTTTGGCCTGCCATATATAAATAAACAGCACACCATACCAGCCAAGGCAGAACATGACGGTGAAAATATTCAGCCGTGCCTGGAGGATGCGTTTTTTATAAAGGAATATATCCACTAGCGCCAATACCGGAATAATCAGCGTGGCTAACAGCAGCCCCCATATACCTTGGACGGGCGCCGATTCATTGTACACCCCGGTATCTTGTACCCAATGTGTTACTCTCACACCCGAGGCTTTGAGTTGCCATGTTCGTATCGTTTCCACCGCCTGGTTGTCTGTCTGATCGTTTATCACGGTGGTGGAGACGAATTCCGCTACGGGTAGCCATACGAGAGCTATTCCCAATGCCACTACTAATAACAAATACAAGGTTTGGATTCTCTGTATCATCTTAAATAATCAATTAGAAATCATACATTCTTCATGGCTTCTTCGAGCGAAGCGCATTTATCTCCATGTGCATTGACCCATCCTATCTGCCGCGCGGGATTGCCGACCATGAGCGCATACGCCGGTACGTCTTTGGTTACCACCGATCCCGCCCCGATGAGGCAGTATTCACCCAGTGTATGACCGCATACGATCGTGGCGTTGGCTCCTACCGACGCACCCCGCTTGATCACCGTCTCACGGTACTCGTCCTTACGGCTCACAGCAGCACGGGGGTTAATCACGTTGGTAAAGACCATCGAGGGCCCAAGGAACACATCGTCCCCGCATCGTACACCGGTATAAACCGACACATTATTCTGGATCTTGCAGTTGCGGCCTAACACCACATCGGGCGAAATAACTACGTTTTGACCGATATTGCAGTTTTCTCCAATGACACAGCCACTCATGATATGGCTGAAATGCCATATCTTAGTGCCTTTACCGATCTTACAACCTTCGTCCACATAAGACGACTCATGTACAAAATAATCCTTGTTTTCCATCAGAAGAACAATTTCAAAATATCATTTCCGTTTGCAAAGATGAGGAGCGCCAACAGCAGCCAGAAACCGATCTCATTAGCTCTCTCCAGGAACTTGTCGCTTGGCTTGCGACGGGTAATCATTTCCACCAACAGGAAGAGTATATACCCTCCGTCCAATGCCGGTATCGGCAGGAAATTCATGAAGGCAAGGATGATACTGAGGAAACCTGTCATGTGCCAGAACGTGTACCAACTCCAGAAAGAGGGGAACATGGATCCGATAGCGCCGAATCCGCCAAGTGACTGTGCGCCCTCTTTGGTAAAGACGAGACGGAACTGCTTGACATACATCGCGAGTATATCCCATCCGTATTGAGCACCTGCTGGGATGGCTTCCAGGAACGAATATTCTTTGTGCTCCAACTCAAATATATTCCATCGGATAGAGACACCTATTTTACATTGGTCACCGATAAACAGACGCGCTGTATGCTTTTCGTCAGCACGGTAAAAATCAATCGTCACAGAGTCACACGGATGGCGTTGCAACTCCTCAGTCATTTGTACGTTGGAAGGCGTAGGTACTCCATTCACCGCAACGATACTATCTCCTTTCTGCATGCCGGCATAATAGGCAGCGTTGTCCGGGATGACTGAGTCCACCACAGCCGGAATCCACTCCGCCATCAGCACGAAACGCCGCTTCTCGTAATTGCGGTCCGCACGGCGTTTCTCCCTCTCGGCTTTGTCGAACGCGTTCTGTTGCGCCAGATAGCGGGTGCCTAAATCTTCGCTTATCGTCAAAGCTACTGTATCCGCCCCACGCAGCACTACTACATTGCGCTTCCCTTCTATGATGAGAGATTCAACTACATCGCTCAGCGTCTCAGGCTCTTCTCCGTCTATTGTCAGAATCCGGTCCTGTTGCTCGAATCCCTCATTGACCATAATCTCCGAATAATAGAGACCGGTTGTCACGTTGCGCAGCGGCAATGTGTCTTGACCGTATTGCCATAACAACATCGAAAAAATGACCAGTGCCCCCAGGAAATTCACCAATATACCGCCGAGAATAATCAGCAGTCTCTGCCACGCCGGCTTGGAGCGGAACTCCCATTCTTGCGGTTCGGAAGCCAGATCATCGGTTGAGTGGGTCTCATCTACCATTCCGGCTATAGCGCAATAGCCGCCAAATGGCAGCCATCCTATTCCCCACTCGGTATTTTCCGGGTGAGCCTCCCATTCCGGGTCCTCGTTTCTGGCGAAAAATTTCACATGCCATTTACCCTCTATCTTCTTCACCCGCAGGAGACTAAATCGGGGGTTGAAGAACATATAGAACTTCTCCACGCGCACATGGAAAATACGCGCGAAGGTAAAATGCCCCAACTCGTGTATCAACACAAGAAACGAAAGGGCCAATATCAATTGTATTGCTTGTATCATTGACTAACTTACAATTTTATTCATTTACTATTTACCAGATGCTCCGCGAGGCGGCGCGCCTCAGCATCTGTTGCGACATAGTCTTCATAAGACGGTTTTGAGATAAACTCTGCCTTCGCCATAGTTGCGGCAATAATATCACTCATTTGCAGGAAGCCGCATCGTCCCTCCCGGAATGCCAGGTTTACCACCTCGTTCGCTGCATTCAGTACGCATGGGATATTGCCTCCGCGGCGGGTGGCTTCATATGCCAGGCCTAAATTAGGGAAACGGTCCGGATCCGGATCCTCAAATGTCAGATCTTTGAGTGCGAGCAGGTCTGCACGGGGAAAACTGCTGCATAGCCTTTCCGGGAATGAAAGAGCATACTGGATAGGAAGCCGCATGTCGGGTGCACCCAGTTGCGCTTTAATGGCGCCATCGGTGAACTGCACTGCCGAATGGACGATAGACTGCGGGTGGACCAGCACCTGAATCTTCTCTACCGGCACTCCAAAAAGCCATTTTGCCTCAATGACCTCAAATCCTTTGTTCATCATGGATGCAGAGTCTATAGTGATTTTCGCGCCCATCTCCCAATTAGGATGCTTGAGTGCATCCGCGGCAGTCACCGAGCGCATCTGGTCAAGAGAAAAAGTGCGGAAAGGTCCGCCGCTGGCAGTAAGAAGAATCTTCTCTATCTCGTTGCCGTCTTCACCCACAAGGGATTGAAAGATAGCGCTATGCTCGCTATCCACGGGAAGAATAGGAGCATGGTACTTAACCGCTAAGTCACAAATGATCTCTCCCGCAACAACCAATGTCTCTTTATTCGCCAAGGCAATGGTTTTTCCCGCCTTGATAGCTTCCATTGTAGGTCTGAGTCCGGCATATCCCACCATCGCAGCCACTACGACATCCACCGAAGGCATGGTAACCACATCGGCTATAGCATCCGGTCCAGCCCATACCTTAACCGGCAATTCCGCCAGAGCCTTGCGAAGCGGTTCGTACAAACTCTCATCAGCTATACATACCACATCCGGATGAAACTCTTTCGCCTGGGCGACAAGCGCATCGATGCTCCTGTGTGCACAAAGTGCATATACGCTATACCGATCCGGGTAGGCACGTACCACATCCAGCGTCTGCGTTCCGATAGAACCCGTAGAACCTAATATACAGAGTTGTTTTACCACACTATTACTTCTTCTGGGTTTACAAATTTACCTCCATCCCACAGTTCAATTATGATGTCATGATCACCATCGGTAAGTCCTATCGACTCTCCGCCTTCCACCTGTGCGCCTTGTTGTTTAAGCGCTTTGCCTATATGCCGGTAAATAGTAACATATACACCGTCCTGCAGTATGAGTGAGAAAGTATTGTCTTCCATTCGTTCGACAGAAAGGATAGTCCCTCTCGTTGAAGCGAGTACATTCTCATTTTTGGTGGTATGAATCGTGACACCGTAAATATGCAAGTCAGGTCTCGCAGGCTGTACGATCGTTCCTCTCACGGGGCGATACAAACGTCTCACTCCGGTAGGCAATGCGTTATCAAACAAGAGAAGCCGGTCTTTCTCTTTCTGTTCATACTGCGCCATAAATGCATCCGTAGCTTCATTACGTTGCTCTGCTATCTGGGTGCGTTCAATGCGCTGCAGGCTATCCAGACTCTGTACACTGTCCGACTGAATATCTCCCGCCGTAAGTTGCTTGATCACATCCAGATACTGACGTTGGATAGCGAGATCCGACTGCAAACTATCCACGCGGGCAGACTCTTGTATCAACTGCTGGCGCAGACTGGCGCTATAACCCGGCAGGATATTACGCAACGGGGTATAGACAATCAGCACTGAGAGCAGTACTATCAGCGAAAGAATGGAGAGCGTGATGACACTGATGGCGCCTAACAGGCTGACGCGGAAGTGAAACACCTCGCGCAGCGTCAGGTCGTCCAGCATCGCTAACCTGTATTTGCGTCTTTTATTTGCCATTATTCACGGAATTACGCAATTACGGGATTACAAAATGGTACAACCTTCACAGGGTTTAAGTTGTTTGAAGAAGTCATTGCCTTTGTCATCCACCAGGATAAAGGCCGGGAAGTTCTCCACCTCAATTTTCCAGATTGCTTCCATACCCAGTTCCGGATATTCTACGCATTCAATGGACTTGATATTATTCTGCGCCAGAATAGCCGCAGGTCCTCCGATAGAGCCGAGATAGAAACCTCCATGCTTTTGGCATGCGTTGGTGACATCAATGGAGCGGTTTCCTTTCGCAAGCATGATGAGCGAGCCACCGTTCTCTTGGAACTCATCTACGTACGGGTCCATTCGGCCGGCAGTGGTCGGTCCCATAGAGCCGCATGCCATGCCTGCCGGAGTCTTAGCCGGACCTGCATAATAGATAGGATGATTCTTGAGATACTCAGGCATCGGTTCTCCGGCATCGAGGCGGGCTTTGATCTTCGCATGCGCTATATCGCGTCCTACGATAATCGTGCCGTTAAGGCTCAGACGCGTACCGATCGGATATTTCGTCAGGATTGAGCAGACGTCCTTCATCGGCTGGTTCAGATCAATACGTACCGCATCGCCTTCGCCTGCCTGACGGAGTTCTTCTGGAATGAGGGAAGCCGGGTTATTATCCAGTTTCTCAATCCATATACCGTCCTTGTTGATCTTACATTTGATATTGCGGTCGGCAGAACAACTTACGCCCAAGCCGATCGGACAAGATGCTCCATGTCTCGGCAGACGCACTACGCGCACGTCGTGTGCCATATACTTACCGCCGAACTGCGCGCCGAGACCTATCTTATAGGCCTCCTGCAGCAGCTGTTTCTCCAACTCTACATCGCGGAAAGCACGTCCGGTTTCATCGCCGGTTGTTGGCAGAGAGTCGTAGTAATGAGTGGAGGCGAGTTTAACCGTCAGCAGGTTCTTCTCCGCGCTCGTTCCGCCGATCACGATCGCTATGTGGTACGGAGGGCATGCGGCTGTTCCAAGAGATTTCATCTTTTCCACGAGGAAAGGGATGAGTGTTCCGGGATTCTGGATACGCGCCTTGGTCTCTTGATAGAGATAGGTTTTATTAGCCGAACCGCCGCCTTTGGTCACACAGAGAAAACGATATTCCGCCCCCTCAGTTGCTTCCAAATCAATCTGCGCAGGCAGATTGCATTTGGTATTCACTTCGTCATACATATTAAGCGGGGCATTCTGGGAATAACGCAGATTACACCGGGTGTAGGTATTGAACACACCGCGGGAGAGTGCTTCCTCGTCACAGAATCCTGTCCAAACCTGCTGGCCTTTTTCGCCATGAATGATAGCTGTTCCTGTATCCTGACAGAGGGGTAATTGCCCCTTGCAAGCCACTTCCGCATTGCGCAGGAAGGTCAGTGCCACATATTTGTCATTAGCAGAGGCCTCCGGGTCACGCAGAATCTTTGCCACCTGCTCGTTATGGCTGCGCCGGAGCATGAAACTGACATCATGAAAAGCCTGCTGCGCCATGAGGGTCAGTGCCTCCGGTTCTATCTTCAAGATTTCGTGTCCTTCAAACTGGCTGACCGACACATGATCCTTGGTCAGCAGATAATACTCAGTCTCGTCTTTCCCGAGCTGAAACATTGGTGCATATTTGAATTCCATTTGCATGTATATTTATATTGCTATAATTTGCGGCTGCAAATTTACTGCTTTTTTTTGACATATGCAAGAGAAAAAGAAAAAACCTCGCGGTGCGAGGTCTTTTTTTACTTCCGGATTTCATGCTTATGGGCTTTCTCTTTCCCTTTTTCGTGTTTGTGGCATTTTTGCCCACAGCCGTTTTTTTCGCAGCAGGAGTCTTTGAGGCGAAGAACCTTCTCTACCTGGCGCGCACTAAGATTTTTACGGAATTTGTCGTAAAATTTCTCTTGTACCGCAGCGAATTTCTTCATTCCTGCAAAGCGTTTCTTTGCGAGTTGGTCCAGTTCCTTGTCCGTTAACTCTTTACCGGGTTCGAACTGCTTCTTCCCTTCTTCTTTTTGAAACACTTCATCCAATTCGTTACGATACTCGCGGTAAGTAGTAGCAAACTTCTCTGCCTGTTGGTCGCTGAGCATCAGTTCCCGGGTAAGACGCTTTACTTCGAAATCTACGCGTTCTTCCTTAGTGAACTGCTTCTTTTCTTTTGCTTCTTTTTTCTGTTCCTGTGCACTGATGTTAGCCACAAGGATGGCACTGATGGCCAGAATCATTAATCGTTTCATAATCGTCAATTTTAAATGGTTCACAGCCAAAAGAACAAATACCGTGCCAAAAATGAAATCAGATCATCTGCAGGAAGCGGCATATATAGTCCTGCCAATTGGGCCAAGTATGTCCTCCTTCGCTCTCAAAATAAGTGTAAGGCAGCCCGTTTTCATCGAGCCAACGGCGGTACTCTGCAACATTATCGTAAAGAAGAAAATCCTCACTGCCGATAGCTATCCAATAGAGCGGTTCTTCGGCCAGTTGCAACCGTACTTCCTCCTCCCAATGATCATACACCTCAGCCTCCCGCGGAGCGCGAATAGCAGGAGAGAAGAGACCTACTTTCGCAAAACTGCCATGTAGATAATGGGATATATGCATGGTATGGAAACCTCCCATTGAGAGGCCTGCTATTGCACGTTGGGCAGGATCGGAACTGATACTGTAGCGTTGTTCTGCTTCGGCGATGAACTGCGGGAAGTTTGCCTCCCATGCACCGGACATGGCATTGGCCCTTTCTTCATCCGAAGTGGCACGATGCGGACAGTTATCCGGCATGATGACGACTATCTCTTTAGTGGCTCTCAATGCCAGAAGCGAGTCCATCCAATGCAACAAATTTCCCTGCTCAACCCAATCGTTCTCATTTCCCCACATACCATGCTGCAGATACAGAACAGGAAACACTTCTGTCGCCGCACGCGTCTCATACTGATCGGGCAAATAGACGCAACATGGTGTACCTTGTATCGTATCGCGCACAACAGTTCCTACTTTAGCCGCAGGAGCCGGTGTATAAGCCGGCAGAGGTACTACTATTGTCATTACCGAGTTTTCGGGTACATTTATCTTTGCGTAGTAATTACCTATCTGCAGCGGCAACAAACGTGCTCCGCCCGTGTTGAGAATATTGACTGCATATTCGCCTTTTTCGTTTACCGAAGCGCATACATGCAGATCCTCGCCTTGCAGCAGATAGGGGTTCTTCACCCGCAATACCTGATCTCCCGGCCGCATAGAACGGCTGAACTGCTTGAGCACGTAATAGTACGGTGTATAATAGATGATATCATTCTGATAATCAACCATCACCTGCGCTGCCGCAAAATTATTGACGTGGTTAGGTCCGCCAATCGAATCCAGGACGATATTCCAATCGATAAAACCCGTGAGCCAGTGGTTCATACCTTCTATGATATAGCGCGCATAGCGATGTACGGGTGCGTATGCGGGATGCGTCTTGCCTGCCCAGCGGGTAGAATATGCCCAGTCGGTAGCTACAGGACTCCACCAGAATTCATCATTATTAAACCAGCAGCATTCTTTAAATCCCTCCGGATCCATTACGCCGTCCCATGGGTCGCAACCTAAATTATCGATACATCCTTCGGTATGCAGAATGGTCTTGTCGGGATAAAGAGCATGGATGCTATCCAGGGTAGCAGGGAAACAATCCATAGTGGATCCATACCAATGTACAGCCATTCCCGTTGTATAGTTCTTCGCCGCTTCGTTGCCATAGATGGCTGCCGTATAAGGACCCATTTCAAAGATATTCTGGTCAAAACCATAGATAGCCACATCGCTCAGACCGTGTTTCTCAAAGGTCGGTCCCAGATTCTCGGCGATAAACTGTGCCTCTACTGCCGGCCAGAAATCCATACTCTCCCAGCCGCCGTCATTCCCCATCGGCTCATTAACCGGCGTGACGGCCCAAATATTCACGCCTTCGGCACGCCACGTTTCTATATACTTGGCGAGGTACTCTGCATATACCTGATAATACTCCGGCAGCAGAGCGCCCCCGCGGTGGAAACCGTTTTCGCGTTCGTAGTATTTCTTATTCTCCTTCATCCATGCCGGCGCCGTCCATGTATTGGCAAAGATACGATAGGCTTTATCCGCCTGGGATTGCTTGATATTCCATACGTCCTTCATCAGATGATAGAGATCGTAGTTACAGTCTTTCACTTGCGGATAAATGCTGCGAGAAAAACCCTCTTTGTCGCGATCCAGAGAGAACGATTTGAGTTCTATATCTCCGTCCTCTTCCGCCAAGGAGTATTTGCCTTCTACGGAGAAGTCGGAAGCACCGATCTGGGTGCGGGAAAGCGTAAAGTTCGCTCCTTTCTCGCCGTATAACTCTTCCAGCACAGCCTGACGCTCTTCCGGTGACAAACAAGCTAATACGAAAGCCGAACTCTCCGTAAGCGAACCGCCAAAACCGTCAATTGTCTGCCGGCGATCCTCCGGATAGACCACTATGGCTCCATCCAAAGTGCCTTTTTGGAACTTGATAGCAGCCTGTTCCGTACATTTATCTCCGGCTTCCGAAGTCAACCAAACATGCTTGGACGGTATCTTGGCCGTACAAGCGGTCATCGCACATAAAGCGATAAGAATAAAGGTATTTTTCATAATTCAATAAGTATTTGCGGTATTACGCCGTCACGGGCAAAGATATGGGAGCTTTGCTCTTTGGACAGAGTCAAAGACGGCTGATGCAGGTCTGACATGGCTGATTTCTTATAGACAACCTCCGTGCCGCAGTAGGTAAAATGCAACTCGCCGTCTTTGAAATCCGACTCGGTCAGCATGGTCGGACAGAAGGTGATCCGGCCGTCATGAACGGACACGCCGAGTTCAAAGAAACGGGAGATGATATCTTCTTTCACCTGACCGGTCATACCGGGTTGCTGCACGCCTGCCATAGAGGGTGTATGCGAATACGGATCAAACGGGAACGCGCCATATTCATCCGGCCTCTTATGAGCACCTATTCCTTCTCGAATAGCTCTGTAATGAGCACAGAGACGCTCAAGGACGGGTGACGGATTGCCGGTTATGGGTATTCGCTGGATTGTTTCTCCTACCGCCAGCAGCAGTTTGGACACCATATGCCAATAGATACAACCTAATCCTTCATATTTATAGAAAGTACCGGAACGGCCGGTGAAGGCATGGTGATTGAAGACTGACTCATAGAGGTCTTTCAATTCCTCGGGCAGGTTATTGGCATTGCGGTATTGCGCATCGAAATGGATACCTCCGTCGCAATCCTGTTTGAGGATGGTACCCAGATATTTCTGCCGGATCTCAGGCGTCAGCAGAACGCTGTCGGAAGGCACGTTGTTGAGTTCCAGGAATGTCTTGCGTTTGCGGTTCGGGTACAGCATATACGACCGCTGGTCTTCCCGGTACAGATCCGATGCACGCATAGCATCCAGCAGATCCGCAGATTCCTCACCGGAGAGGATGCCCGAAGTAAGTACCGCCACTTGTCCCTCCAGCATCTGGTAGAGATGGGAAATCTCTATCCCCTCACCGGTCTCCGTAAAGCGGATAAGGTTGTACGCCTCATACAAGCCGTCCTCCCGCTTGTTGGCGCGGATAGAAGCATCTATGCGTTTCAGCGCATCTGCCAGGAATGTCTGTATCTCTTCTCGCGACACGGTCTGCCTGTTTCCGCTTATTCCGCCATATACCCGTGTGCGGTATTGCTCGCCCGCAAGACCGGCTGCATCGATATACAGGCGGCTGTTTTCACACGACTGCAATGCCTTATGAATAGCCGCCAGGAAATCCGCAGTCTCTGTACCTACCGTAATATCCGAGGTAACAAGGTTTTGCAGGAAAGTGATATAGCGGCGCATATAATAGAGCGTCACCATAGAAGCGCCGTAACCTACCAGCGCATTATTTGCATCGTTCCATTCCGGCCGCAGCGTATTCATCCATATGCCCGCGTCCGGAATAAAATTCGACAGTTTGGTCAGCAGCGTGATAAGAAGCTTGTCTGCCATTGTTGTCCGGCGCACCTGTTGTTTCTCGTCCAGAATCAGTTTGGCGTCTGCGCCCATTTGCGGCACTAAAGCCATGATCCTGTTATGCAACTCGGTATCGAACCAAATGCTGTTCTTCGGATCCGCCACTATCTCCTTGTACGATTTGAGGCGGTATGGCACATTGGCGAAAGCATACTGCCGCTCGTTAAGCAGACTGCGCAAAGTATCGGGATCGTGCTGATAACTGATCTCCAGCAGTTTGAGCAGATAGATAATCTGGTGGTCTCCCCAATAGCCGATGTTCGACCATGGGTTCTCCGGCTCTATCACCTCCCAGTCAATGCCGTGGTTGGAGATACGGTAGGGGTTATAGCCGTCCGCCGTAGTGGCATTGAGGAACTTGGCGATGATATGATTGATAAAGAGCGGATAGGAGAGCGACAGCGCTTCCCAGTTCTGGAATATATCGCGCCAGTTGCCCTGATAGGCTACGACCGGGTTTCCTTTCTCGTCCTGCACACGGATATCAAACAGGTTCCATGGCCGCGAAGGATCGCCGTGGCGACGACCGAAAGTCAAAGGCAGATCTTCCGTAGCAGATTTCGGCGGATAGGTCAGATAATAGCCGCCGCGCATGGTGTTAAACAGCACGTTGGCGAAATGGCGTGCGTCGTTGGCTTCATCGCCGGTATGCTGTACGCCGTCGTTTTTCGCTACTATCTGCTTCAGCGTCTCGGTGGACTGCTTCATCGCCGCTTCTATCTCCGCGATAGCATCCGGCTGTGCGATAAAATGCATCAAATCATGTACCGCTACCGCATCCTGACTCACGTCCAGCACGTTGTACCAAGTAACGGAAGAGTGCAAAACGAGTCGTGAATGAGCCGTAAAAGTTCCGCGCACACCTTTCGAAGCCGTCTGGCTATAATCGGCGTCAGGTAATCCCAGAAAATATACCGTATTGCACGTGAGAGCATCGCTGGGTTCTGCGCGATCGACAAGGATTGCTTCCATGCGGAAGAGACCCAATGAGCCGATAATCTCCGTCTTCTTATATCCGTCCACAAGCGTAGAAAACTCATTCTGGGTCTTGCGCTCTACACCTGCGGGAAGAATATTCATCAGTTTGTCGGTCAGATCAATGTCTATCGCTTTGTCCGTCAGGTTCTCCAGTGTGGCTCTGCGCACCCAGCCGTGCTTTCCTGCCGGTGCCCAGAGATAGGAGAAACGCAAACCGAGTGTATGGTTCTCCTCGCAGAATACGATCTGGTTTCCTACCAGCGATTTGGCTATCTTACGGGATATTTCATATACCGGCTGCTGCATGTTCGAGAACGGACGCCACGCGTTGATGATCGTACGCGGACCGGTAAACTCATAGCTCTCCGTAATCTTGTCGTCCGTATAATACGGGAAGAGCGCTTCCCCGGGACTTCTGCGACCGGCAGTCAGTCCTCCGGTGGAAGACAGGTACATCCATAGATCCGTATCCGACGCCAGCGAGATGAAGAACGGCTGCATCTCATCGTAATTGGCAATCTCATAAAACCGTTCGCCGTTAATCGATATAAATTGTCCTTTTACCATGGTTATCTTATTTTTTCGAACACTCAGTCCGAAAATCAAACGTTAGTGATTCTTAGTGATACTTAGTGATTTTTAGTGGTTGGCGGCACTATTTCGAGCGTGCTTCGGACTCCCGTTGGGCCTCCAACTCAGCCTTCATCTGTTCCATGGTGGCGGTATCCAGATTATAGAACGCTAAAAAGATAGCGCACGAGGCATACAGCACGCCGGGAACAATACCGAACATCCAATGGAAGGTGTTCATAATCAGCGGTGTATGCTGGATCTGGTCAATAGTCAGCAGATCGGCGTTATATCCGATCATCGACATGACTACGCCGAACAAGGCTGCGCCGATAGACCATCCTATCTTCTGTGCAAAGACCGCCGCAGAGAGGCACAGACCCGTTGTGCGGCGCTGGAATTTCCACTCCCCGTAGTCCGCTGCGTCTGCCAGCATCGTCCATAGCAACGAGATAGCCGGCGCATAAGCAATCTTACCCAGACAGTTGAAGATATTGATCAGTACAAAATTCTTGCCCGCGAAGAAAAGCATGCAGAAGAAGAAGCCCGACAGCAGCGAACAAACGATATAGAGCTGTTTCGCTCCGAATTTCTTCACAAGCGGTTTGGTCGTAGGAATAGCGATAATAAGAGCCACAGTACCCAAGATATTGAAGATCTGGCTCTTGGATTCCGCACCGAGGAAATACTTGAAATAATAGGTGGCGGATATATTCTGGATGGCGAACATGATAAACGACACGATGCCTACTAATGTCAAAACCACCCATGGTCTGTTCTTGAACAGATATTTGAAATCCCGTCCCAGATGCGCATCCTGGCGTTTGGGAGGCGCCACACGCTCACGCGTAGTAAAGAAGGTGATCAGGAACAGAATGATACCCACGCATCCGAAGATAGCCACCAAGTAACGGAAACCGATGATATACGACGAACGCACAAGGGCGGAATTGGCAGCCGCACCTTCCATAAACAGTTTGCGCGCCGCATCGTCTGCCATGACGGAGTAATCCATTCCCGTTGCATGAGATCCGAGATAATACACGATATACAGTGCAAAACCCGAAACGATCAGCTGCCCGAGGTTGGCTGCCACAAAACGGAACGAGTTCAGCCCGGCACGCTCTATCGAATCATCCGTCATCACGGCGCCCAGCGACGAATAAGGGATATTCACAATGGCATATACTATCCGCAGACCGATAAACATCGGCAGGATATAGGCTATCAGCGCATTGCCTTGCAGATCAGGTCCGAAGAACGCCAGAAAGGCAAACAGCGCGAACGGAACACAACCGAACAACAGGAACGGACGGAACTTGCCCCATCGCGTGTTCGTTCTATCCGCCCAGATTCCGACAACAGGATCCATCACGGCATCCATGATCGTACCCAGAATAGCGATAGCGGTGGACCATGCAGGACTGATTCCCAGTACGTCGGTGTAATAGAAAATCAACCAGAAATTGACCAGATCCCACACAAAATGGGACGCCGTGTCACCTAAACTGTAACCTAATTTCTCTTTAATACTTAACTTCATGATTTTTTCGTTATTACGTCATTACGTTATTACTCGTTTCGCTTATAAACGCGGATATAATCCACATACATTTTAACCGGTGTGCCGTCCTCCGGAAGAGCGGTCACTTTCAGGAAAGAAGGATCGTCCATCGGTATCACCTCCGGATATTTCTCCGCCGCAGGCATATCGGGGAAGAAACCTCCCACGGACAGATTCAGCACCAGATAGAACGGATGATTGAAATAATGCCCCGGTTCATTGATCTCTTTACCCCGCAGCGAGAGTTGGAAATAAGGCTCTGCATCAGGAAAGAAACTTTCGTCTTTAGACTTCTGACTTTCGACTAAATCCAGATACATAGCTATCGAGTCTTCCGTCCATATTAGCGTGTAGAGATGGAAATCGCCCTGCACCGGATAGTCGGCGGTGTTGAACTGGCCGTAATTGGGGTACGCTCCGTTATTGAAACTCTCGCCCCAATGGCATGCTCCGTTGAAATAGCGGTCCTGTGTGCCGGCTTTGATACCGTTCACGTGTCCCATCTCGCATATGTCTATCTCGCCGCACTTGGGCCAAACGACCATTCCTTGCTCCGCTAACTTGGCGGCACGGGTGTCTATATCGTCGTTGTTGCCCAGGTCGTGTGCAAGGTTATTGCCCAGCATCCAGAAAGCGGGCCAGAGACCGTCTGCCGTATAAGGAAAAGCGATACGTGCCTCCACCTTGCCGTACTCTACCGTCACCTTGTCCTGCGTGTTCAGACGCGCAGAGGTACACGGACGGTTGCCGTAATTCTCACGCTGCGCATTGAGAACCAAGCACCCTTCGCCGGAAACAGGGTGTTTCTCGATCGTCACGTTCTTCGGCGTATAATACTGCAACTCGGCATTTCCGCCGCCGCGGGCATTGTCCTCCACGTTCCAATAAGCGGTGTTCAAGGTCTCGCCGTCAAACTCATCGGACCAAACGAGTTGCCACTCGGACTTTGGTTGACATGCAGCCAAAGAGATTGCTAACGCTGAAAGAGTAAAAACCGCTACCCTAAAAGAATAAAGACTTTTCTTCATCATTCCATCATTTTATCATTTGCCCTGTAGGGGTATATACATGTTCACCGCGACGGATGAGCAACTGGCCGTTATATAGGATTTTCGTCGCATCGGCGGGCAGTTCAACTTTTTCTACACCTTCCGTCAATGGTGCTTGAATTTCTTCCGTGCCATCGTTGCATTGATACACACGCACCCAATCCACCAACATAGAACGCGCTCCTCCTGATAAAGCAGAGATACCATTCGCGTCCCAAATACCTGGGAAATTACCACCTACTGCCAGATTGAAGAGAATAAAGAACGGTTTATGGAAATAATTACCTACCGCCCAGTCTCCGCTATAATCCGTGAGTGACATCTCATAATAAGGTTCGCGCGTGGGGTACTGATCCTTGTCCACATACATGGTTACGCGGTCGTTATTCCATATACAGGTAAAGATATGATAATCTCCCTGCAGGCTATAGTCCCAAGTGGATGAACGTGCATAGTTCGGATAATTGCCATCCTTGTAGAACCCCCAATGGCATGCACCGTTGAAATAGCGGTCCTGTGTACCGTTCTGTATACCGGTCTGGTGCCCCATCTCCAGTATATCTATCTCACCGCAACGAGGCCATCCCACCTGGTCAAAATCGTTCCCCATCATCCAGAACGCCGGCCACAAACCATTAGCCGTATAAGGCAGTTTAATTCGTGCCTCTATCTTGCCATGCTTGAAATACACTTTGTTTTTGGAGTTGATACGACCGGACGTGAACTGCTTGCCGCCGTAGTTTTCCTTGGTGGCCGTCAAGACCAAGTTCCCGCTTTGCACCGACACGGCTTTCTCGCAGTAGTACTGCAACTCGTTGTTACCGCCGCCATTACCGTTCACTTCTATATTCCATACGTTGGTATTGAGCTCCGATCCATTGAACTCATCCGCCCATACCAGTTGGTAGTTCTGTGCCGTTGCCATTCCAGCCAGGCACAATGCGGACAAAAGTGTACAAAGTTTTTTCATATCTATTAATTGAGTTTAAACCAGTTGATATTCGTTACTCCTTCTTGCATCTGTATCCGCAGGGTATGATAACCGGCAGCAAGCGATACCGCTATTTCTGCTGTTTGCCATTTGTCCATCGCTCCTGTGGCAGTCAAGGAAGCAACCGCCGCCGGTTCATCATCTGTCCATATCGCTACATCGGCATCTCCCAATGCCGCATATCGGAGCATGAGTGTCTGCGTGGCATTAGGCACATACACCTGATAATCAGCATATTGTTCTTTGGCGAGTCGCGAAAGCATCAGTCCCTCACCGTCCGTAGAAGGGCGCACCTGAATAGTGTAATCCGACACTCCGGTATAATTGGATGCTTGTATAGGATTTTGCGCACGGAACCAGACGGACTTGTCAAAAGACGAAAAACCGCAATACACTTTGCCTGCCGGGGTCAGTTCATAAGGAGCGTAGTAGGTAAGAAGCTGCATATACGGATACCCGGATTTGGCACGCGGAATGAACCACGCGTAGCGTGCCACCTTGTCATCCTGCTCCAGATAATTGAGCACACTGCACATATAGGTCATCTGATCCTCCTCCGAATGGATGGCATACTCTTCCCATGCGCAGAACTCCGTCAGCCAGATCGGCTTGTTGTACTTGTAGAACATGGCCACATAGTTCCGCAATGCCTGCGGGTTAGCCATATAGCAATGGATGGAGATTGCATCAATATCATCTATTGACACACCGGGTTGCGCAAAAAACTCGTCCAGCCATTTGATAGGGTCGCTGTATCCCGCAAGCGTACCGTAGTTCATTGCCGGAGAGACCAGTTTGAGGTTCAGCTCTTTGGCTAAAGCCACCACCGGCGGCCATAACTCTGCTGCTTTGGACGGCGTCATATTCGCTTGGTCCGTCAGGTTCGGTTCGTTGAACGCCAGCAGGTATTGGGTATTCAGGTGCGCAGCTACGTATGTACGGATACGGTCAGCATTGTAATTTCCGCTCCAGCACATCGGGCAGAAGTCTATCCCCTCCATATCCATCCAGGAGGCGGCAGTGGGGTTCTGGTCATTGCCCCAGTTATAGTCCCATGAGATGGCACTGCTCAGCAGCGGCAAATCATCCGCCACCACGAAATTGAACGCTACACCGCGTTTGGCAGACCTAACCATCGTGCTTGCCACCCGACCTTCGTCCGGAGTGTTAGAGGGAGTACAAGCCACCCATAAAGCTGCCAGAGCGAAAATGATTATTGTTCTTGTCTTTGCCATACTCGTACCCAATCCACTTTCATCAGCACCGGAGATGCAAAAATAGCATCGTCCACATTGCCGCCCATCGTACCTCCGATAGCAAGATTAAGAATGATGAAATGATCCTTGTTGAACGGCCAATAATAGTTTTCATCCACATGTCCGGCATTTTCTTGCGCTACAGCATACTCCTTTCCGTCTATAGTGAATGATATTCTATCCATTCCGTTGAAATCTTCTTCTTTCCATTCTATACCATATACATGCCATTCATTCTCCAACCCATCCAAATAGGCACGTGAGTACCAGTTATTCCCGTGAGTCCCGTTTTTGTCCTGCGTGTGTACTGCGAAGGACGCCATGCGGGGCTGGTTGCCCACATGCTCAATAATATCGATCTCGCCGCACTTGGGCCATCCTACCTGACGGTAGTCATTTCCCATCATCCAGAATGCAGGCCAAGTTCCGCCACCGGCAGGAAACATAATTCGGGCTTCTATCTTACCATACTTGAAATACCGTTTGTCACGCGAATTGATACGTCCAGATGTATAGTGCCTGTTATTATATTCTTCTTTACGCGCTTCGATGACCAAATTACCCTCATCTATACGTATGTTCTCTGCTCTATCGGAATAATATTGTAATTCGCTATTTCCTCCGCCGCCGCCATTAACTTCGATAGTCCAGTTATCGGTATTGAGAGTTGTTCCGTCAAACTCATCGCTCCATACTAATTGGTATTCGCCCCATGTATGCTCCACTGCTACACGTGAAGTACATTCTTCTAATCCATTAGACAATGTTATGATAGTATTACCGGATTTTATCGCTTTAACTAAACCTTGCTCAGACACTGTTGCTACTTCAGGGTTAGAAGAAGTCCATGTTAAAGGCACATCATATGTGGATGTATATGTATATTGATAGGATTCTCCCTTCTTTAGCGGCACAATAGCAGGTGTCAGAGACAGATTCTCTCCTTTCGTTCCAACCACATAAACCTGACACTCAACAGATTCATTCGGAATGGAAGCACGGATTACGGCGTTGCCTACACCTACAGCAGTTACGATTCCTTGCTGAACAGTTGCTACCATCTCATTGGAGGATGACCATGTTACTGTCTGTAAATCAACATTCACTTCCAATATTTCCATATCGCCGACGGTCATTTGGAGCGTTGATTCGGACAACGTAAGCAGGGTTACAGACTTGGAATTACAAGCTACAAATACCAATGTAATCCATAAGAGAGAGAGAACCTTTTTCATATCCATCTTTATTAATTGTGCAAAGCAGGGGCAACCAAGTCCCTGCTTGCTATAGTTATTTCTTATATACCAGCACAGCGTCAACCTCTACACCTTGACCTGCACCTGCAATTGTGATACCCAGAGTATAGAACGCAGGGTCCAGAGCAGGAATCTCAACAGGACTCTTCCAATCCAATCCTTCGCTGAACAAATCACTCATTTTGTACTCCAGCAGCGTCCACTCTCCATTGGTATGAGCTGATGCTTTTTTCTCAATCTTGGACGAGTTGCCTGTACCATAGAGCGTAAATGTTAAATCAGCAGCAGAGGAGTTGTTGGCAGGAGTCTTATAAACGATAGCCAATACATGGTCATTGCTTACGCCTGACAAATCAACGGTGCGGTGTACCTGACGCAGACCTCCGCACATGTTGCCCCATGCGCAGTTGGCGGCATTCATGGCAATCCAGCCTTCTTGCAGGCCGAAGCAGTTAAGACCGGTTGTCGCAGGCCAGTTTGCATCTGAAAGATCAGAGTTCCAAATCTCAAGCACACAAGTGGTTTCCTGTGCAATCTGATCTCCTTCATATGCTCCATTGATACGGAAATCGTCTTTAACCTTGTTTCCAAGTTTTTCAAAAGATTGAGCATCCAAAGCGAATACATAGTACTCTGAACCTTGCAGCAATGCTGCAAACGGATTGTCCTCTGCTGCCTTGCCTACCTTCACGATGCAACGTGCGCTTTTCTTACCTGCGGTTGCGGTAATGATTGTCTGACCTTCTGCAACGCCAGTTACTACACCTTTGTCATCAACAGAAGCGACAGCAGCATCCTCGCTGCTCCATGCTACGGTTGCTGCGCCCTCCGGTGCTACGGTGGCTACCAACGTAGCAGTTGCACCTACTTCGATTTGGAGAGTCTTTTGGTCCAGAGTTACGCTCTCTACCTCAACCTCCGATTGGCCTGGTTTACATGCATTGAAACCAACCATTGTCAGCGCCGCCAGCGCTACAGCAAAAAATTTGTTTGCTTTCATGATTAAAATAATTTTGTTAGTTAATAAAAAAGTTAATTAAAAAGATTATTTATCCTAGTTAGACTAGTTTTGTTATCAATTATATCCGGGGTTTTGCTCCATCGGATTGAGCTCGATCTCCTCTACCGGAATCGGGAATATCTCGTGCACTCCCTCGCGGAAAGTACCTATATGGGAGCGTGCTTCTGCGCTCTCGGTAGCTGCGTAAGCATCCATGTGCGCTTTGGTTCCCCCCCAGCGCACGAGGTCGAACCAGCGGTGTCCCTCCATTGCCAGTTCGCAACGGCGCTCATGACGTAATGTAGCATCATCAGCTGCTGCCACTCCTGCCAATCCTACGCGCGCACGGACCAGATCAATATAGGTCTTTGCCGTTCCAGCATCGCCGGCTATCAGACAAGCCTCCGCATACATCAGCAGCACATCGGCATAACGGATCTGCTTGTTATTGAGTGGACCGCGACTGTCGTGAGCGATCTTATTGCCATACCATCCGTATTTGTTATTCAGATAAGGGCTGCCTAAATATATCTCTTCCGTGGGGTTATCCATCTTTGCCGGATCCGGATTGAGAATAGCCACGTCGCGGCGCGGGTCTCCCGTCTCAAACTCATCGTAGAGATTCTGCGTAGGATGGTTGAATCCCCATCCTGCATCGCCGTCTGTTAATGTAGCCGAACGGGAACGAACCAGACGCTGGGTAAAGTTGCCGGCGGTATAGCCGAAGCCCTCGCCGTAATCACCCCAGGCGACTTCCTTGTACTGGATTTCGAAGACGGACTCTTGACCGTTCTCGCCCTCTACGGTGAAATTATCCGCGTAGTTCGGGCAGAGACTATATTCGCCTGAAAGCAAAATGGAGTCGCCCCATGCTTTTGCTTCTTTAGCATAATCCGCAGCATCGCCTGATATTTTGCTATTCCAATACGAAGATGCCATATAAAGATACGTTTTGAGTAACATAGCCTCAGCGGCACCTTTGGTAGCACGACCTTTATTGTCTGCGTTCCATTGAGAGGCTTTAGGCAAGCGCCGTTGAGCGTCTTTTAAATCGGCTGTTATCTGATCAAAGATTGCCGCGGTAGTAGCACGCGGCTGTTGCCATTTGTCGTTAGTATCCAGTACGGTCGTTACTAACGGTGTACCGCCGAACACGCGTACCAGACGAAAATAATAGTACGCTCTTAAGAAGTAGGCTTGACCTAACATTTCTTCACGTTCTTTAACGGAGAAAGCGGTATCCAATTTCATGGCGGGGATATAGGTCAACGCCAGATTGCAGCGACTGATGCCCAGATAGTTTGACTGGTAGAAATCATGGAGCAGTTCATTACGCGGTGTCGTTTTCCAGTTCTCCATATCATACGCGGCACCCATATCAGTGGTGTTCTGCCCGCCTTTGAGCGCATCATCACTCACCACATCGCCGATAAACCACTCGCACGAATAGGTGCGTTTGAATTCCCACATCAGCGGCGTATAGCAACCGTTAATGCATTGTAATGCAGCCGCTTTGGAGGTAAAGAAATCTTCCAGTTTCACCTGTCCGGGTTCCGGTGCTGTCAACCATTCCTTGCAACCTGTCAGGCTAAATGACAAAGTGACGAAGGACAAAGTACAAAGGGCTATATTTTTAACTATATTTTTCATAATCAATCTCCTTTCCATTAGAATGTTGCGTTCAGTCCAAAGGTGAAAGTACGGCTCTGCGGATAGTTGCCGTAATCCACACCGCTGCCTACCTCAGGATCATAGCCCGAGTATTTGGTGATTGTAAACAGGTTGCTGGCGGTAGCATATATCCTGAGACGGTTGCAACGGAATTTCTGGGTCCATTTGAGCGGGAATGTATAACCGATCTGCAAGTTCTTGAGACGGACGTAAGTTCCGTCCTCTAAGAATCTTGTCGAGTTCTCTCTGTTGAGCGTTGATCCTACCGGATTAGGAATGGTTCCTTCACGGTTCTCCAAGTCTGCATAATCAATACCTTTGGAAAGCAGTTGGTTACGTACTGCCGGAGTATAACCAACCCATGCATCACGCATCGAAGTGGACAAAGCGCACTCGGTACCTGCGCCCTCTGTACGAAGACGAAGAGCATTGTAGATCTTGTTTCCGAATACGCCCTGGAAGAACAACTGGATATCTACCCCGTAGAACTCTGCGCCAAAACTCAAACCGGCGGTCAGTTTGGGGAAGTTATTACCGATATAGTGCATATCCTTCTCCGTCAACTTACCATCTTTGTCCCAATCGGTATAACGAGCATCGCCCGCATGCAAGTTGGCTTCGTCGTTATCTGCATATCCATAGAATTGCTCGAGCACTTCCTCGTCGCTCTGATATACGCCTTCGTAGGTGTAGCCCCAATAGGAGTTAAGAGGAAGACCCAGATCGGTTTTGGTTCGGTCGCCCCATAGCGGAGAACCGCCGTTTAGCGCTGTTAATTCATTATGGATATAACTAAAGTTCAGGTTGATATTGTAGGAGAAATTCTGATTTACGCGGTTGTCATGACCCAGAGTAATTTCCACACCTTCATTAAGGATGTTTCCTACATTGTTAACCGGCGAATAGAGATTTCCCACATGGGCCGGAGTAGTTACATAGAGCAAAGCATCCAGAGTCGTACGGCGGAAATAATCAATAGTACCGGTCAATTTGCCGTTCCAGAACCCGAAATCAATACCGGCATCCCATTGTTCGTTGGTCTCCCAACCGCCTACTGGGTTAACAAACGTAAGCACTGCTGCGCCTTGTTGAACCGTTTGAGGATAGAGACCGAACGGATAGCCCACGAATACATTCGGTGAGGAGAAAATGCTTTGTACAAATCCGCCGCTGGACATTCCTCCTTCACTACCTACACGACCATAACCGGCGCGAATCTTAATATTATCCAACCATTCCAAATCCAGATCACGCATAAAAGGCTCTTCGCTCAGCCGCCATGCCAATGAGAACGAGGGGAAGAAGCCCCACGGTTGACGGCTAAATGATGAAGATGCATCCGCGCGAAAGTTAACCGTCGCCATATAGCGGTTATCATAGTTATAGAACGCACGCCCGAGGAAGGACAGGCGGCGGCGGCGCCATACGCTCTCACCGGTTGGATTCGTATTGTCCTCTGTCGTGTTACCCAGATACCAGTTCTCCGGAATCGGGTTTAAAATAGATGCACCTGAACCGCTCAATCCGTTAGAATTGATTTCCTGCCATGTCTGACCCACCATCACCGAGAAATTATGTTTGCCTATCTCACGCGCATATGTAATCGTCACTTCTTCAAGCAAGGACATATAGTTCGTCATTGACCGCTCCAGGAAATTCTTGTTCATCTTGTCGAACGTGGAGTATTCATATTGGTTCTTGAACAAACGATGGTTCGTTATATAAGTATCCATTGAAATAGACGGACGGATGGTCAGACCTTTCATCGGCTTGATTTCCAGATATATATCACCTACCCAGCGGTTGGTCTTGTCCAGCGGATAACTCTCATTGACCATGGAGAATGGATTGGTTACGTTCTTGAAATTGGAGGAAGCCGCCGTACGTCCGCTGATATCTTCACCTTGTGCATTTACCGAACCTTCAGGATAATGCGTCGGATCCCATGGAGCCATTGCCAATGCCGCTGAAATAACAGAAGCACCGGGGCTCGAACTATTATTCATCGCATTGCGGCCACTGCTGTGCACAAACGACAAATGCTCACCTATCGTCAACCATTTGAATAAATTAACATCGGAGTTCAAGCGAAGCGTAAAACGCTGGTAATCACTGCCTATAATCGTTCCCTCTTGACCAAAATAGGAAGCCGAGAATGCATAATGTCCTTTCTCGCCGCCACCGTCTACCGACAGGTTGTAATTATGCATGAATGCATTGGGATGGAACACTTCATCTTGCCAATCCGTATTGATAGCCGAATAATCCAAACCATCCGGATTAGCCATCGTCATAGGTACCGGAAAATATTTGGAAGTACCTAAATTATAAACACTCATCCATTCGTTGAAACCGTTCTGTTTGTAGAATCCAATCTCGGCTGCGCCATCACGCATCGTACCGATACGTAGTTTGGTGTCTGCCATTTCTTTTGTATCCATCAGATCCAGTTTTTTCCATCTATTTTGGAAGCCCCAATAAGCATCAAAAGTCACGTTGGCTTTTCCTTGACCGCCAGATTTGGTAGTAATCAGGATGACGCCGTTCGCACCGCGGCTACCGTAGATAGCGGCTGCCGATGCGTCTTTCAGAATCTCCATTGATTTGATGTCAGTCGGGGAGAGCCATTTTATATCACCGGTAATCACTCCATCGACTACATATAACGGATCATTGCCTCCGAGCGCGGAACCTATACCACGGATACGGATGGTGGCTGCTTCGCCCGGCTGACCGGAGTTGGAGGTCACCGTCACACCTGCGGCACGTCCTTGCAGCGCCTGGTCCAAACCGGACACCGGAGCTTTGAGCAGCTGGTCGGCACTGACTGACGCCACCGAACCCGTCAGGTCGCTCTTCTTCATCGTACCGTAACCGATAGCTACCACTTCCTGGAGTTGCACGTTGTCCGGCACGAGCGTCACACGGAGCGGACCTGCATTAGATACTTTCACTTCCTGGGTCTTGTAGCCCATGAATGATACCTGGAGTACATCCCCTGCTTTCGCCGAGAGGGAGAAGTTTCCGTCGAAATCGGTAATTGTGCCGTTCGTCGTACCCTTCACCATCACATTAGCGCCAATTACGGGATCCGGCTCGTCCTGAGCCATCACCACACCCGTCACGGTCAGATTCTGAGCCCACATGCCCAGCGTCATCATCACCGTGAGGGATAGCAAATAAATTCGTTTCTTCATGTATTTTGGATTGTTTTGTTAAAATCTGTGCAAAGGTACTGCTTTTTCTCGAATTACGCAAGTTTTAAGATATGTTCTACGACATAAAAGTACGTGTTTTTTACCGTTATTTAATTGATATATTGCGATTTAACATTTTCATGACCTGCAAAAAAAGTACGGGTCCGGTACCCATAAAAACAGGAGCCCATCCCGAAAGAAAGGCTCCTGTCCGTATAGATTAGCAAGTAGATTCTGTCTCTTTGTTACCGTACGGAAGCTCCCGTGACGTTATAGAGTTTTCCGTTCCTCTCGATATAGAGCATGCCGTTGCGCAGCACCTTCTGAATACCGACCTCTGACGGCTGGATGTTTTCCATGCCGGTCTTCGCCTCTTTGTAGAAATAGACATTATCGATAAAGAGGTCTTTGCCAGCCGGAGCTGCATCGAAGAACTTCATTTGGAAGATATTGTTCCATTCGATTCCGTTCGTGGAATATGCGCTCAGAGGTATTTCTACCTGGTTCCATGCGCCTTGGGTCAGGTTAATCGAATAAACACCTTCGTGACCCGGACTAATCGGAGTGATCTTGACGGAGGTCAGCGAAGTAGTATAGAGATCCACATGCAGATACTCCATATCGGTTGCATCCACTGCCGGAGCCAGCTCCCAGCCGAGATAGTTCATGTTCGTGCAATAATACACATAGTCTCCTTCCGCCAATTGCGCCAGCATCGCTACGGTGGACTGTCCCCATCCGCCGATGTTGATTGCCGGACCGCCCTCGATGGCGTCGCAGAAGACACCTACCGTCTCTTTGTTGGTGAAATCAGGAGCCGGAGCAGCTGCCGGAGCAACAGCGGTCTTGGCTGCTATGGTGCTAGACTCTGCCTCATTGCCTTTTTCGTCGCTCGCTACTACGGTGAAGTTATAATCGGTGTTCGGCAGCAGGTCTGCTACTACCACATTGACGGTCGCACCGGCTGCACCGGCTCCCTTCGCTACTTCCTCGTCGCCGTTCTTCACGCTGAAGTTCACCACGCCCATGTTGTCATCGGCGCTCAGAGCCAGCGTCACGCTGAAATAACCGGCGTTTGCTACACTTCCCTGCACGTTCGTCGGAGCCTCGTTGTCCTCCAGAGCCGTCTCGCGGTAGAAATATGCGTTGCCTACCCAGAAAGTCAGGCTAGCGGCATTGTCAATCTTCACCTGATATACATTACTCCAGTTGGTCACCTTCGCAAACTCGCCTGCGTTGAGAGCCATGTCTATGCTGTTCCATTGCTGACCGGTCAGATTGACAGTTACGCCGTACTCGGTCTCGTTGCCTGTATCTGCGCTGTTGCGGCAGATGGGCACGATACGGAGAGTCGCATTGTCGGCTACCCATATATCATAGTGCAGAACCTCCATCGTCATTGCATTGATAGAGAAACCGTCCATTCCGAAATAACCCGAAGCCGGAACGCTGTATTTCTTGCCGTACTTTTCTTGAGTATATGCGGTACCCGAACCCCATTCTTGGAAATTGCAATCTGCCTCGTAGGTCGGGCTGTAGATAGCCTTCACCTGTGCTGCCGGCCATGTCGGAGCAGGAGCTGCTGCAGCAGGAGCCGATGCATAAGCGTCCGTCGTAAGGGATACGCTCATACTGTTCTCCGATTCGTTCTGCGCGGCGTCAAGAACCGTGATGACGAAGTTGTAAGCCGTGCCGCCCGTCAGACCGGTTACCGTGATCTTGCCCTCTGCCGGAGCGAACTTGGCGTCGATGCCGTTTGTCGCATCCACCACGCGGTATTTCACGACCTCGTCGTTGTCCGTTGCGGATACGGCTATCACGGCGCTGTTGTAGTTTTTGCTCTCTAACGCTGCGCTTACCATCACCGGCTTCTCTGTATCGTCCGAAGCAACATACTCTGCGCCATAAACGCGGAACTCGAAGATCTTCATACCCCATTCGGTGCCGGCTTTGGTGCTCCAGAATCGCACGTAACGCACTTTCTGATTGTTGTCCAGCTCCGTGATCTCGTCCGTACGGCCGTTCACGCCTGCGGCGCCCACATAGTTGTAACCCGTCGCCCAAGTCGTGTTGTCTACCGAGAAATCAATATGGTAATCCTGCGCGCAGGCGCCCTCGAAATGAACATCTACTTTGTCAATGCTGTACAATCCGCCGAGATCCGCCACGAACCATGCGTCGTAGGTACGGCTCTCCTCGTCTCCTGCGGTGCCGTTCGTTGCCGAACCCTGCCATTCGGTACCCGCATTGCCGTCTATCACGCGGTTAACATCATTGTTGCCTTCCGAACTGGCGACAATCGTCAGACCAGTAATCTGCGTATAGGTCTTCGGAGCCTCTGCCAGATAGAACACTTGGAACTCAAAGAAACTCTGGCCCCATTGGGTGGCACGCTCGATTCCCTGGTATTTGATATACCGGGCGGTTACGGCTGTCTCGAAATACAGGCTCTGCCATCCGGCTGCCTCTAAATTGCTCTCGGTGTAGAAATCGGTGAAAGTCTCGCCGTCAGCGGAAGCTGACAGTTGGAACTTTTTGGCGAAAGCGCCTTCCCAAAGGATCTTGATGTAATTGAAGGTGCGGCTTTGACCTAAATCGAGCAGAAACCATTCTGCATCGGTTTGGGCACTCTCCCAACGGCTGCCGTTGTTGCCGTCAATCGCCAATGCGGCATCACCGGTGCTGGCACTGGCGGATGAACCTTCTGACGCCAATGCGAAGTTCACTTCACCGGCTGCAAAACTCATGATACTTGCGCTTAACAAAGCGACTAAAAAGAAAATCTTTCTCATGATACTTGATTTTTTAAGTTAAACAATATGGATGATTTATAATTGTGCTCGTTCTGTTTCCGAGTGCAAAAGTACTATATTTTTTACACACGCGCAAGTATCAGCGTGCGCGCCATACCGATAAAGTACGGATATGTCAACAAAAGTACATCCCATATCGCTGATTGACAATGACTTGACGGTTTGTGGGGATATAAAAAAAAGTACGCACAAAGTACGTACCTTTTACTTCCCTTTTCCGGCTTTATTTCCGTCCGGCATGGGCGGAGACGTCTATCTGTTCTGTGCGCGGCACCCACTCCGAATAGACCTGCGCCGCGACCTGTTCGTCGTTACGGCTGATGGTATGCAGATATCGATAGAGCGTCTCTTCCGTGTCGTTAGGCAGGAGCGCCAGCCTGCATTGCAGCGTATCGCCCAGGAACGTCTCTTTCTGCCAATGGATAGCAAGACAGCGGATGGCATGCGAGTCCATGAAGGCTTCGTCCGCCGACTGCATCGCTATACTGAGGTAAGTGCGGTTATTGACATGTCCGTTGAAGTCCAGATTGATGGGATTGACGCGGTGCTCTATCTGTTGGAGCGGTGTTCCGTCCACCGGGAAACGGCGTTTCCTGTGTGTCTCGGAGGTCATTTCTGCCAGGACAGGCAGTTGCGGTTGTATCGGAGTGATAGGCGCCAGACGGTGCGCCTCCGTGTCCAGCAGGGTCCAGCAGCCGTATCCGTGCGCCACCTCCACGCCGTCCTCACGGCGGACACGGAACTCCGCATAGAGACGCAGCGCACTGATCTCGCTGTTCCAGACCGTCACGTCAATCTCGTCGGACCAGAGAGCGGTCTGGGATTCGAACCAGGCGTTAAACTCCGTGATAACCCAGATACGGTTCATCTTGACTACGTCAAAAGCCGCGAGATGAAGGCACGACATAAAACGCGCCCAGCAGTCCTGATAATAGAGCAAAACGGCATTGGGCGTCATCCTGTAACGCGTGTCCATATCGGCTGCCGTAAGCGAATAACGATGAGTGTATTGATCTAAAGTTTCCATAGCATTATTTTTTTTTGCGGGTACAAAGGTACAACAAAAATTTCATATATGCAAGTTTTTGAACAACTTTTTGCCGGGCGAAATGCCAAGTTTATAAATCTACAACCTTATTTACCCCTTACTTACTCTTTAATCACATTATCGATTTAGTGCCGTGAATTAGCATCGGGTTGCCAACGCGACCATCACGCGATCACCTTAGGACGACGTCGGCCCCACGCCGGCTTCACGTCGGCTAAAATCCTCCCGAGATACCCCACCATCTCTCGAAAACGGTTCGATAATGATTCGATAATGGTTCGAGAATGAGTCGTAAATGAGTCGTAAATGAGTCGTAAAAGTTAAGGCACGATCCGGCGAGAGGGGGGAGGGGGGAACATGTGTGCAAGAATAAAAAAAGGAGCCTCGGTACGGAAGGCTCCTGATTAAAAACTAAATCGGGATCATTTCAATAAATAATAATCTCGCCATTGGCATCTTTCGTGCCTTTGAATCCTCCTCCACTAACATTACCCGTCATGAGCATAAGGGATGTAAGACACTCGGTTATTTGAGTAATAGGACGATTGTATGTTTTCATAATTGTGTCAAATTTAGAGGGTTATTTAATCAATTGTCCTTGCGCGTTGTACGTGCGATTGTCTTTAATGATAAGGAGTTGTCCGTCACGGATTACCTTTGTACATTGCACATTGTCACCTTGCACATCTTCTATACCGGTTGTAGTCTCTGTCTCATGACTATTAAATACCACTTTAGCTCGCGGTGCTCCGCTTGCGCCACCTCCAGTTGGGAAATTCAGCACAAAATAACCGCGTAGCGCATTCATTACCTGCGTTTCCACAAGGCTTGAAGTGGTATAGAGATACTGGTCACTACCAAGCACATAGCCGTTAGTAATCCCGTGTAATTGCGAACCATCCATCGGTGCGTAGATACCATAGTATTTAGCATAGCCGTCAGCAGGCTCTGTTGGATGGAGATCCTTGTTTACAGTAACACCCGTAAAGACAGGATTATTCACATCTGCACTCGGCGTATAGAGGTATGGCACTCCGGCCTCGACCACATCAACATCCACGAAATTTATTCGCAGATCGCCATTCTCTTTGATGATGGTATTCTGCAGTTTGGTCAGCGATCCCGGCAGCTTGGTAGCCGTCTGTGCGGCATCCACATCAAACGGCAGCACCAGCGTATATAGTTTCCCGGCTACGAAGGAACGGGTAACAATCGCATTTACAACTGCTGCATCATTTGCAGCGATAGTTGCTGTATTATCCGTTGCTTCATTCAACTCGACAACTGCTGCATTGGCATATACCTCCAACTCTGCCAGTCTCACATTCGCGTTTTTAGTACGGAAACGAACATATCTCGCAACACCGCTTGCTTCAGTTTCTACTCTCAAATTAGAACCGGAAGCTGTAGTTACCTCGGCTATTTCGGTCCAAGCTGCATCATCTGCTGCCTGTTCCGCAGTTGGAGCCTCCGCACGATATTGCAGGATATAATCCCCAGATACAAGTCCTGCTTCAAACGTAACAACAACTTTTTTCAGATCGTATAAACTTTCTAAATCAACGTATATCCATTCTCGAGTAACATCTCCTGTATTCCATGTAGCCCAATACGTGGATAATTCGCCATCGTTCGCTTTTTCTTTTGCTTCTCCTGCGCCACCTGTCTCAAAACCTGCCACAACAGGTTTACCTAAAGCGATATTGCCTTCAGTTGCCGGAATGCGGACAGTCAACGGAGTTACAACGGATAAGTTTGCAGCCATATCAATCGCTTGAATCTCAAAATCGTACGGTGTGTTAATATCCAGGCCTGCAATCGCAATTTTATTCTCTCCGTCAGTAGTATATACAGCCTTATCGCCTGTAGTCGTATTAACAATGCGGAACGTCTTTATAACGCCATCTTCTGCGTCTGTCGCTTGGAGCGTCAAATAAGCATTTCCTTCTCCGTAAGTTACGGATGCAGAAGTAATCTCCGGAGCATTAGTATCTTCCGTTGCATATGCAGAACCGAATACCCGGAACTCCCAAAGTTTAAGGAAAGAAGCGTCTTTTGTTATTGCTTTAAAGCGAACATAGCGAGCAGGAACATTTAATGAATAGTGGTTTTTATTCTCTTCTGCGTTGCCTGTTGTTTGCGCCTCATCTACTTCCAACGCAGTAAACCACTGCGTGTCATCCGAACGATCAGAAGGTTCTGATTGAGCGACTTGAATCAAATAATGATCAGAACGAACATCCCAGAACAAATCCACTGCAGAGAGTTGATATAGATCACCTAAATCAACAGACCACCATTGTTCTTCCATCGGGCGATTATTGTATGTCGTCCATGGTGTGCTAAGATTACCATCGTTTGCTTTTCCAGGAACTTCATCTGGATTTTCAGGTGTATAACCAGCTACTACCGGCTTATTAAGAGCCAAATTATCTGCCGGGTTGAAGATATCAAAGTTTATTGTACTAATCTCCGATACGTTACCTGCGTGATCGCGCGCCTTGACTTGATAGGAATAATGACCACGCGCCAAGTCAGAAACAGTATACGTATTCGATGCATCCGTTGAGATAGGCAACCAACTGTCATCTCCCTTATTGAGCAAGAATGTTTTAACTACGTCATCCTCTACATCCGTTGCGACCAGATGTAACTTAACACTATTCACATTTTCCGAATCATCCGCTACTTCAGCAGTTGTAATTACAGGATTATTCACATCTGTAATAGCATAGCCGGTTCCAAAGACACGGAACTCTCGCATGCGGATGCAAGCACCACTTCGTGCAATAGAACGGAAACGTACATAACGTCCTGTAGCCGTTGTAAATGTGTTAATTTTTGTTGCATTAGCTGCTGCATCCGTTACGGTAGCAATCGTTACCCAAGCAGCATCATCTGCTTTATCTGCATTTGAGGGTGCCTCTGTACGAGTCTGCAAAATATATTCTGTTGAATAATCCGATCCCCACAAAATTTCTATTTTGCTGATCTCGTAATTATTCTTCAAATCCACATACCACCATTCTTCTGCCGCCGGGCGATTATTCCATGTTACCCATCCATGACCGTCATCGCCTTCCAAACCATCGTTTGCAGCAGCAGCAGTCTCATTAAGATTACCGTCTTCATATCCTGCCTCGGATGGCTTTCTTTCTGCAAGATTCAAGGTCTCATAACATGCCACGTCCTCCGTTGTCTTGTAGAAATAGATATTGGTAAAATACACATCCTCACGTTGCAAGTCTAAAGGATAGATACCTTGGATTTTGTTGAGATAGTCATGATTAAACCCGGTAAGTGCTAAATCTACTGATTTCCAAGAACCAGCATTCGTAGTGAAACTCTGTTTGTCACCTTCTTTCCAACCCTCTTCATACGCCATTAGTTTCATTCCCACATTCATTGCCTCAGCAGTCCATACGTCGAAATGAATATGCGTGTATCCGCTTACATCATGTGCATTAAAGCCTCTCTCTAGATAATTAGAGCCCCATATATGAAATACATCACGACCGTCAATAGTCTCGGTTGCTGCATCGCCGCCGCCCCATGCATTTTTTTCATTATTGAAACCAGCGGACACATAATAGTCAGAACCTAAAATGGAATAAATCTGGCAATCGTTAAAGATAGTACTCTCATCCGGCGTAGTGGTAGGAGCCGTGACCGGTTCTACTGCTATTTCACAATCACGAGATTTGTAATATACCAAATGAGCATTATTACCAACGAACGAAGTTGTATTTTCCGCATTCATCTCATTTCCACCAAACGCATCTGTAGAGAACAAGAAGAGAATACCCATCTCAGTTCCCGCAGCAGGAGCATCTTGTTTCCATACAGCAACACCATCTACAATGGATAAGTTAGGAGAATTCCCTGCTGTTGTTTGAATTTGGCAGAAATCTAAGACTTGCGTATCGTAGCCTCTAACTTCATAACGAATCTTGTTCGTTGATGGCAAGTACTCTATCTTATAGTGAACGCGTTTAATATCCCATGTCCCAAAATGACCTAAATCACCCTCACATTCACTAGCACGGGACAAGGTCTCAAACGCCTCTACACTAAATGCAGACGACTCATTATCACAACAGTCAATGGCTATAACTTTGATATTGTTATAGGTAGTACCTGATGTAAGACCACTAACCGAAATAGGACTTGTTGTAGAAGTGGCAATTTGTACATCGCCATTCTTTACAATATAGCGTGCGATACCCGTTCCGCCATCATTATCACTCGCAGTTACGGCTAATTCTACGGAATTGGCGGTAATGTTGCCCGCTTCAACTGCTGATATAGTTGGTCCTGTCACGTCCGTACAAGAAGCGCACTCTGTAGGCCAGTCAAAAGTCTGATTTTGAATAGTTGTAAATGTTTTTTGACCACTAATATCTAAATAGAGAGGTGTATACATTTTAGGTGCTCTATCAGCAGTCATTGTAATTGTCAAGGTTCTGCTACCTTCATCAAAATTACATACACGATTAGCTTCATCAGTATTGTTCTTTACTTGATTACCGCCAACACAACTCAATTCAAAATAGTTTCCTTCACCTATGAAACCTCCAAAGTTGGCACCGCCTACTATCGTCATCACATACGTTCCTGGTGTAGGCTGAACACAAGTCAATGTTACTGTAGAAACTCCATCTTCAGCAGTAATGGTTGTATTGCAGTATTGGACTGCAAATCCCATCACACTTGCGCACAGGAGCGTAAAGAGTAAAGTTAATTTCTTTCTCATAATATAGATTTTTAGATTAGTTACTTTATTTCTGCGCCTAGGGCGTTATAGCGAACACCGTTTTGGAAGATATACAGCATTCCGTTTTCGATCACCTTATGCGCTTTGTTCGGCCGGAAGGCATTATCCACTCCCTGCCCCGGATTATCGCCCGGTTTCTCATTGCTCGCGCCTACCGTATAAGCCACATCGATACGAGCCGCATTGCCGGGATAAGCAATCAGGAAGAAAATCGCCGGTGTGTCGCCGTCCGTATAGGTCTCTGTGGTAGTAAACCGCGCTATCTGTCCCTGCGAAGGCAAGGTCGAATAGACATCATTGATACTTACTTGCGGCACTACACCTGTTATCTCGCTCGACCAGCTGATCTCAAAAGTGAGCGTTGCATCCGCATTGCGAGTGATAGACCAGTCGAAGGTCACATCCGTTCCCGCTACGGGTCGTACGTCTCTGCCGTAGAAAGTAGCCGGCGTCAGATCGCCAGGATGCGGATCGCCGCCTTCTCCCGGATTGTCATCTATCTCACCCGTACCGTCGGCATAGAACACTTTGAAATCATAATTCACACCGCCTGCCTCAACCGATACGGCCGTCTCTTTCGCCGTGAAGGCAGTCAGATAAAGATAGATACCCGCACCGTTCATTCTATACTGGTCCGCAGACAGCGAACAAGACGTCACTGCCGCCGAGAAATAAGAATAAATTGCCGGTTTGTCGCCATCCAACTGGATGTTCACTACGTTCTGGCCGAAAGCAGCTTCCACTTTGTACTTGTTGGAATACATGCCTCCTCCAGCGCCGTCGCCTAAGAATGCAATACTACTCCAGTCCGTCGCGAAGCTCATCACACTCGTGCAAAGGAGCACCATTACAAAAGAGAAAATCTTTTTCATGATTATAAGATTGTTTTTAGATTATTTGCCAATTGCTCTACGCTGCTGGCACCGACAAGGACAGAGGTGACGCCCTTTTGATCCAGCACCCATTGCAATGCTTCTTGCGCAATAGAACGGTTGTTTTTCTTTGCCTGTGCGTCCAACTGATGAAGATACTCCAATAGTTCCGGTGTCCGTTTGTCGGAGGTGAGGAAATGCTCCTTTGCCATACGGCTGTCTGCCGGGATACCGTCCAGATAACGGTCGGTCAGCAATCCCTGCGCCAGAGGCGAGAAGGCAATAAAACCGATACCCTCTTGCGCACAGAAATCAAGGATACCCTCGTCTATCGGTTCGCGGTTCAGCATATTGAGCCGTCCCTGATAAATCAAGAGCGGCACATCGTGTTCCTTTAGATATTTCGCGCCCGCCTTGAGCGGCTCAAGCGGCCAGTTGGAGATACCTACATACAGTGCCTTGCCGGCACGGACGATATCAACAAGCGCCTGCAGCGTCTCCTCTATCGGCGTATTGGGATCAAAACGATGGGAATAGAAAAGATCCACATAATCCAGTTTCATCCGCTTCAGCGACTGATCCAGACTGGAGATCAGATACTTGCGGCTGCCCCACTCTCCGTAAGGACCGTCCCACATGAGATAACCGGCCTTGGTGGAGATAAACAGTTCGTCTCTGTACGGACGGAAATCTTCGTCCATCAGCCGACCGAAATTGGTCTCCGCGCTACCTGCCGGAACACCGTAGTTGTTTGCAAAATCGAAATGGGTGATACCATGGTCGAACGCATAACGGGTTATGGCACGGCTGCGTTCTATCGGCGCATCGTCGCCGAAATTGTGCCAGAAACCCAGACTGACTTTCGGCAGCAAGACACCACTCTTGCCGCAGCGGTTGTACATCGTCTCCAAGCGAGAATAACGATCAGAAGAAGCTGTGTATTGTGTACCCGGATTCATGATATTAGTTGTTTGTTAATAACGAATCTAAAAACGCCGCAAAGTTACTGCTTTTTTCGCACATGCGCAAATATCAAAAAGTGTTATACGGCATAAAAGTACGTATATTAGACAACTAAAACTAATATAATCAATGATTTATAATTTTAAGAAGGTCAAAAAAAGTACGGATTTAGGGGCTTCTTTTGTTCATTTCTCCACTCGCAGATTTGGTCAAATCAAAAAAAAGCAGTACCTTTGTCGTTGGATTTGTAATTTGTGTATATATGTTGCGTCGTTTTTTATTGAGTAGTTGTCTCCTTGCGCTCTGCATGTCTGCGGGCGCTATGTCCACTCTTGATTCATTACTCTCCGTTTTCGAATCGGAGGTAGCAATCTCAGCCCGTTACCGCGAAGCCCATGCGCGGCGTATTGATTCGCTGAAAAGTCTGCGCCCGATGACCAAAGAGTTGCAGATCCGTATCGCACGCGAGTACCAGTATTTCCAAAGCGACAGCGCCCGGGAATGGTATTTGAAACTGACCAATGCCGAAGAGCCATACCATACGCAAGCCTACACCGGTCTGGTTCAACTGTCATCATCCATCGGCAAATACGGAGAAGGGTTTGCTATCATATCCAATGTCAAAGAGGCGCCTGAGGAATTGCGTGTCGATTGGATAGAGGCAGTATGGAGACTGTATAACGAGGCCCTGGCGGCATGTGAGATCCCCGAGTTCGAAGAACGGCTATCCCAGCAAGTAACGATCTATTACGACTCTCTGCTGCAGGAGATGGACCGCCAGGCTCTTTACCGGCACGATATACGATTGCGGCGTAACATCCTGCAGGCCATTGACTCCCATGATTTTGAGCAAGCCCTGGCTATCAACGACTCCATTCTGGAGGGGGTGAAAGAATGGTCCCATCCCTATGCTATCGAAGCCTATGAGCGCGCGATGCTCTACGAGCAATCGGGAAAAGACAGGAAACGTATCGAATGGCTGACGCGGTCTGCGATAGCCGATGTGCGGTGCGGTATCACCGACAACGGCTCATCATGGCTGGTAGCCAAAGAATGTTACGAATCCGGAGACTTGGAACGGGCTTTTCATTTCAGCGACTATTCGCTGACCAACGCATCTCTTTTCAATGCCCCGACCCGATTCATTCAGACATACTCACTGGGGCACGAGATCAGCGGCAGTTACGAGAAGCATATGCACCGCTCGTATGTGATGCTTGTGATCGGTCTGTCGGCATTGGCAGTAGCCCTGCTGGTATTAGCTATCGGCACTCTTTTCTCCTTGAGGCAGAACCACAAATTGCATGTTCTGAATCAAGAGATGGAGACCATGAACGAGCAACTGCGCGCTATCAACCACCAGCTAAAAGACGCCAACAAAGTGAAAGAACAATATATCTGCCGGTATTTGGAGGTATATAGCGACTATATCCGCCGTCTGACCACTATGGCGCGCAAAGCGGGAGAGAAAGACCCTGCTTCTTTTATGGACAGAGAGATGGACAATTTCTACCGTTCTTTCGACGATACGTTCCTCTCGCTGTATGGTTCCTTTGTCACAGATTTCAATGCGTTACTGAAACCGGAAGCGCGGCTTACGCCCAAACCCGGCGAACGAATGACGATAGAGATGCGTATTTTTGCGCTGATATTATTAGGTATTACCAGCAGCGCGAAGATTGCGGAACTGCTATGCTACAGTCCGAACACCATCAGCAACTACCGCGTGAAGATGAAAAACGCCTCTCTCGGCGACCGGGACAGTTTCGAACAACGCGTACAAGAAATCGGGAAATAAAAAAAGACACCTTTCAGTGTCTTGTGTCCCCCGAGAGGCTCGAACTCTCGACCCACTGATTAAGAGTCAGTTGCTCTACCAACTGAGCTAGGGAGACCTGCTCTTTTCCAAAAGCGGGTGCAAAGGTACTGCTTTTTTCTGACATGACCAAATATTTTTCAAAAAAAATGCATCTAAGGGTGCATTTTCTTTTATTGCAGGCTCTCCGCGAAAAGCTCTGCTTCTGTTATTTGGTCTATTTTGCCGACATCCATCATCCTGTAGTTCTGCGGCACATAGGCATGCAGAGGCACTTCTTTCATGATATCCAGATAAAAAGGTATCAGCGAGAATTTAGTCTCCTCCATCTGCTGCAAACGGGAGAGAGTGTCCTCATTAAGAATCTGCATGCCGGAGAACGCAAGATGGCGTCCGTCTAATCCTTTCAGTTCCCCGGTAGCGATATTGGTCCAACCGCACAATAAATCCTCCCCGTTGAAACAGAGATAGCGCTGCGTTTGGCGTTCGCTGACCACCAGTTGGGAAACGCCGGTCTCTTCATA
>JAEEGL015200122.1_pt1 | contig 37204 bp, 32 predicted proteins | sample 9134231 | NCBI WGS metagenome assembly JAEEGL01 (sample SAMN16246548, study PRJNA631951) | gut metagenome | biome: gut microbiome; feature: rumen; material: fiber-attached | host: Bos | place: Iran: Karaj | collected 2018-10 | reverse complement strand
TCCTCAGCCTTTAATACATTAAGTCTTGCGGTATTCTGCTCAATGAACTTCTTCTGGATCTCGGCCTTGACTTCCTCTATCTCCAGGCGGATCTTGTTTCTCTTCTTTTTGGTATCCTCGATATCCTGAAGGATCTTATCTATAAGAACGACATATTCCTTAACTTTCTTTTCGAGTTCATCCATTTCTCTTCTTCTGCTGAGAAGATTTGAACTGTTCTTGAATGTACCGCCCGAAATAGCACCACCGGGGACAAGAAGTTCTCCTTCAAGGGTAACCATTCTGATACCGTAATCATATTTACGTGCAATCTTAAGAGCGTTGTCTACATTGTCAACGACAACGATCCTTCCAAGCATTGCCTTAGCTACATTTTTGTATTTCTTATCGGTATTGACAAGTTCATCAGCCATACCGATAGCACCCTTTTCATTGAGTGATTCGGGGTTCTTGAATTCCTGAGGATTATTGAGCGAATCAAGAGGAAGGAAGGTAGCTCTTCCGGCTTTATGCGCCTTCAAAAATGCGATCATTTTCTTGGCAGTGTTTTCATCATCGGTTACAATATTCTGAATATTTCCGCCAAGCGCAGTTTCAATTGCAACTTCATATTTGGGATCTACTTTGATGATATCTGCAACAACACCAATTATTCCCTTTTCTTCATCCTTCTTTTCCATTACGGCTTTAACAGATCCGCCGTAACCTTCATATCGCTCGGTTATGTTGGAAAGTGCTTCAAGTTTTGACTTGTCCTGATGATATTTGACCTGGGTATCCCTTAATTCCTCATCCTTTTTGGACAGTTCTTCTCTGACTAAAGAAAGATCTTCTTCTTTCTTTTCCTGCTTGTTATTAAGTTCATCTATATTGGCGGAGATTTTGTTAAATTCTTCTTCAAGAGCTTTGATCGTCTCTGCCTGCTGTGCTTCATCAGATCTGACTTTCAATATCCTTGAAGTAAGCTCTGATTTCCTGATATTAATTGATTCCGTCATGGAGTCAAGTCTTGAAAGCTTTGACTTTATGGTCGCACGATTATTTAGTGTATCAATGATCGTGTTTTTGCCGTTTTCAATATTATTGTTCAGCTCCTCGATCTTATTCTGAACTGAAGTAAGGACTTCTTTGGCTTCATCTCTTTGCTTTTCAATCTTCTGAAGTTCTTCGTCGACTACACCTTTATCCTTTAAGATACCGTTTTTTTCTTCATCACGTTCTTTGATCTGGTCCTCAATAGCCTTTTTACGATTGAGGAAATGTTCTTCATTTGTCTTTGCAGATCTTATCTGCTCTTTTAATACATTGATCTGTCCTTCGAGTTTACCCCTTAAAAGACCGGTCTCAGATAAAGATGATTTTTCATCATCTATATTTTTAGTGAGTTCTTCGATCTCATTCTGGATCTTATCGTACTCATCCTTTATTGATTCGTACTGAAGTTTTACCGAATCGAGATCCCGTGAAGCTATGGAGAGATTCTCTTTGGTCTTTTCAAGTGACTGCTCAAGGGATTCGTTTTCAAGAAGGAACATGTTGACGTCAACGGTCTTTAATTCTTCCTTTTTCTTAAGATAGATCTTGGCTTTTTCGGATTGCTTTTCAAGCGGACCGACCTGTCTTTCAAGTTCGGAAAGAATATCATTTACACGAACAAGATTATTCTGTTCGTCTTCAAGTTTCTTTACAGCAGCTGCTTTTCTCTTTTTAAACTTAACGATACCTGCAGCTTCGTCAAAGAGTTCTCTTCTCTCTTCAGGCTTGCCAGACAATATCTTATCTATCTGTCCCTGTCCGATAATTGAATATCCCTCTTTACCGATTCCCGTATCATAAAAGAGCTCATTAACGTCCTTCAGTCTGCAGGGCGTACCGTTAAGAAGATATTCGCTCTCACCGGAACGATATATTCTTCTTGCAACTGTTATTTCATCATAATCTGTTGGAAGCTGATGATCTGAATTATCAAGAGTAATGGCAACATAGGCATACCCCTGAGGTTTACGCATTTCCGTACCTGAAAAGATAACATCCTGCATTGACGCTCCGCGCAGCTGCTTGATCCTCTGTTCACCCAGAACCCATCTGACAGCGTCTGCAACATTGGATTTACCTGATCCGTTGGGTCCTACTATACCTGTGATACCGTTATGAAATTTGAAAACAATCTTATTAGCAAATGATTTAAATCCGTGGATTTCAATCGATTTTAAATACATAAATTACCTAACTTTTCCGTCTTTTCTTAATTCTATCAATACAGAATAAGCAGACTGCTGTTCAGCTGATTTTTTGGATTTCCCTTTTCCTTTGGAACGAAGCACATCATCAATATAAGCTGCTACTTCAAATGATTTATCATGATCCGGACCGGACTCCGAGATGAGCTCATAACGTAGCGTCTGGCCTTTTTTCTGAACATATTCCTGCAAAATAGTCTTGGCATCATAAAAAAGCTGTTTGTTCTCTAAATCTGTAAGTACATGTTTACGAACAAAACTGTTGGCTTCTTCAAAACCTCCATCAAGATATATCGCACCAATGACCGCTTCATAGACATCGGATATAATGGAATCCCTGTCACGTCCTCCGGTTACTTCCTCTCCTTTGCCAAGAAGGATGTATTTTGGCAGATCGATCAGTCTTGCACAATATGCAAGGGCCATTTCACATACCATGGAAGAACGCATTCTGGTGAGTTCGCCTTCATTCTTTGACGGATATTCAAGATAAAAGAACCAGGAAGTTGTCAGTTCAAGAACAGCATCTCCCAGAAACTCAAGCCTTTCATAATTGCCGTATTTATTCATTTTCAGTTCATTTGCATATGAACTGTGCGTTAGAGCAAGCTTTAAAAGAGATCTGTCCTTAAAGGAATAGCCAAGTCCCTTTTCAAGTTCGCCCAGATCCATATCATTGTTCATAGTATAAACCATACATAACAAAAGCCCCTAGGGGCTTTTGTCAATTAACTGCATTCTTGATCAGATTAACAGCTTCCTCAACGGTAGTTATCTTTTCTGCGTCTTCGGCAGGAACTTCTATATCGAATTCTTCCTCAATCCCCATTATGATCTGAAAAACATCCAGCGAGTCAGCTCCCAGGTCATCGAGGAATGTTGTCTCCATTGTTATCTCCTCGGGATCGACGTTCAAAACGTCTGCTATGATTTTCTTAAGTTTTTCAAATTCCATATCTGATACCTCTCCTTATATTTAGACTGAAATTTTTGCTTTTATCTTTTCATTGATATGCTGCTGTGAAAAAGCTATGCACTGCAGTATCGAATTCTTAATCTCTTTGGATTTAGAACTTCCGTGGGTTTTAACAACAAGCCCGTTAAGTCCCAGCATGGGTGCTCCGCCGTACTCATCTGTCGAAAATGTCTTAAGTGTATCTTTAAGAGCACCTTTGACAAGAAGCGCTCCGATCTTGGTCTTCAGAGAAGACATAAAGCTTTCTTTGACTTTGTTTATAAGAACTGAGCCGACTCCTTCATATGTTTTAAGTATAACATTTCCGGTAAAAGCTTCACAGACAACAACATCCGCAACGCCCATGGGAATGTCCCTCGCTTCGACCGAACCGATAAAATGAATATCCGGGCAGTTTTTAAGAAGCGGAAAAGCCTCCTTAACAAGAGCATTACCCTTTTCTTCTTCAGCTCCGATGTTTACGATGCCGACTTTGGGATTTTTAACTCCCATTATGGATTCCATGTATACGGATCCCATTTTTGCAAACTGTAAAAGATGATTAGCTCTGGCGTCTACATTTGCACCACAATCGATCAGAAGAGTAAAACCGTTGGCCGTAGGTATTAACGGAGCAAGGGGTGATCTGTCAACTCCGGGAAGTCTCCCTACAATAACCTGTCCGCCGACCAGAGTTGCTCCGGTACTTCCGGCAGAAACATATCCATCACAGGTTCCGTCTTTAACCAGATTAAGTGCCTTGACTAAAGATGAATCCTTTTTTCTCCGGATCGCCATTACAGGAGGTTCGGCGTTTTCAATGACCTCACTCGTCGGGACGATCTCTATCTGTTCCTTATTGTATTCGTATTTACTGAGTTCCCCTTCGATATCCTCTTTGTAGCCGGTGATAAATACCTTGATCTTGTCAGATTCATTCACTGCTTCAACAGCACCTTTGACTATCTCGACAGGAGCATTATCGCCGCCCATTCCATCAAGGGCTACATTGATATATTTATTCATTATGTACCTTTCTATATTCCTATTTACTATACTAAAGGTGTCATTAAAAATCAAGGATTCTTGTAATTCATATGGAATTAGTAAAATGAAAAAAGCCTGAGGAAAACCTCAGGCTAAAATTGCACAAGCTTAATCAACGGAAATGACTTCCTTCTTGTTATATGCTCCGCATGCCTTGCATACTCTGTGGGGCATCATAAGAGCTCCGCATTTGCTGCACTTAACAAGATTAACAGGACTCATCTTCCAGTTAGCTCTTCTCTTATCTCTTCTACCTTTAGAAGATTTATTTTTAGGACAGATCGACATCTCTACACCTCCTTATTCGCCATGAAAATATCCATAATCCCTGCCATTCTGGGGTCCGGCACAAAAGTATCGCAATCGCAGTCAGTTATGTTTCTGTCAGCGCCGCATACAGGACAGATTCCTTTACAATCGTCTCTGCAAAGAACCTTCGACGGCAGATTCATCAAAATCTCCTGATCGATGAGATCATATACGCTAAGATCGTTTCCTTCAAAAGCATAATACTCATCTTTATCATCAGCCGATCCGCGATGTTCCTCATCAAGGAATTCTTTCTGGAACTCAAGATCAACCGGTACTTCAACATCTTTAAGACAACGGTCACAGGGCATCAAAAGCCTGATTTTCAGGTTGCCTTCAAGAAGTATCTGTCCTTTTTTTAGGTTTGATATCTTTAATGAAATATCGCTTTTGAAAGATATCGGATAGGATATTCCGTCATATCCGGTATATTCCTCAAAAGGATATTCGTATGTTTCAAACCTTACCCTTCCGGGTGATATAAACTCATCCGTCAGGCTGATCTTCTTAAGTTCGCACACCTTATGAATTATAAAGATACACTAAAACTTTGTCAAGGACTTTATTTAAGCAGTTTCAGCGTCTGTCTGGCAATCTCAAGTTCCTCGTTTGTAGGAATTACATATACCTTAACTGCTGAATCCTCTGTAGAAATAAGTGTATTCTGGCCTCTTAACTGATTTGCGGTTTCATTAAGCCTGATGCCAAGATAGCCAAGATTGTCAACTATTATCTTTCTGACAAATGAAGTGTTTTCGCCGATTCCCGCAGTAAAGCAGATTGCATCCACTCCGTTCATGGCCGCAGCATAGGCACCGATGTATTTGATAACGCGATAACAAAATGCATTGACCGCTCTGATCGAATTTTCGTCTTTTTTGTTATATCCGTCTTCAAGGTCTCTGAAATCCGATGAGAAATTATCCGAAAGACCGAACACTCCGGATTTCTTATTAAGGATATTGAGCATCTGACTTACGGACATGTTTTCCTTGTTGCATATAAACTCCAGTATCGCGGGATCAAGATCTCCGGATCTGGTTCCCATTATGAGTCCTTCAAGGGGTGTGAGTCCCATTGAAGTGTCAACACATTTTCCGTTTTTCACTGCACTGATGGAAGCTCCGTTTCCCAGATGGCAGATTATCATCTTAAGATCTTCATATTTTCTGGTCATCAGTTCTGCGCAGACGTGAGAGACAAAATCATGGCTGGTTCCATGGAAACCATACCTGCGGATCTTGTATCTTCTGTAATATTCATAAGGTATACCATAAAGATATGCCCATTCTGGCATGGTCTGATGGAAAGCAGTATCGAACACAACACTCATGGGAACATTGGGCATAAGTTCCATGCACGCTCTAACTCCGATAAGGTTTGCCGGATTATGCAAAGGAGCAAGTTCATTACATTCTTCGATGGCCTTTAAAACATCATCGTTAACAAGCGTGGCAGCCTTGAACTTCTCTCCGCCGTGTACTACACGATGCCCTACCGCTCCTATTTCATCAAGAGATTTAATAACTCCGTTAACAGGATCTGTAAGGGCATTGATAACAAGTTTTATCGCATCGGAATGATCCTTAATAACAGACTCTTTTTTTACTTTCTCCCCATCTCCCTTTGCAAAAGAGATAAAACTGCCGTCTATACCGATCCTGTCGCAAAGTCCCTTTCCAAGAACTCGGCCTGATCCGGATTCGATCAGCTGAAATTTTAAAGATGAACTTCCACAATTTATAACAAGTATGTTCATTATGTCCCTCCCTTTATGAAAGCTGAGCCTGAACGGCCGTAAGAGCAACTACGCCAACGATATCCTCCCAGGAGCAGCCTCTCGAAAGGTCATTGACGGGTTTGGCTATTCCCTGAAGCATAGGACCGTACGCTTCAGCCTTGCCAAGTCTCTGAACAAGCTTGTATGAGATATTTCCACAGTCAAGATTAGGGAAAATAAGGACATTGGCATGGCCTGCAACATCCGAGCCGGGAGCCTTGGTCTTTGCAATATGAGGAACAAGTGCTGCATCGGGCTGGAGTTCACCATCTATTGTAAGTCCGGGATAAAGTTCTTTTGTAAGCCTTGTTGCTTCCACCATCTTGTCAACCAACGGATGCTTTGCAGAACCCTTTGTAGAATGAGAAAGCATAGCGATAATAGGTTTTGAACCAACAAGCTGCTTAAAGCTCTTTGCCGATGTGTCAGCGATGGCTGCGAGTTCTTCGGGAGTAGGATCCTGATTAAGACCGCAGTCGGCAAATATAAATGTTCCGTTATCGCCATATTCACACTCGGGAATACACATAAGGAAGAAACCTGAAACAAGTTTAACACCGGGAGCAGTCTTTAATACCTGAAGAGCAGGCCTTAATGTGTCGGCAGTCGCATGACAGGCACCTGCAACCATTCCGTCGGCATCATTAGCCTTAACCATGATGACACCAAACATGAGTGGATCTGAAAGAAGGATCTGGCGGGCCTGTTCTATGGTCATTCCCTTGTTCTTTCTGGTTTCAAATAACAGGTTTGCATAGTCTTCGAACTTGTCAGTTGTCTGTGGATTAACGATGTTAACACCGGTAAGATCTATTTCCAGCCAGTTGGCACCATCATTTATCTTCTCAGCATCACCTATCATCGTGATGTTGGCTATACCCTCCTCGAGTATATGAGACGCTGCGATCAGCGTCCTTTTGTCAGTAGTTTCTGGCAGAACAATGGTCTTCTTATCCATTCTTGCCTTTTCCTTTATGGTATCAATAAAAGACATTTCCCTTCTCCTTTCACATATGCAATATATACCCCGTTTATATGCACATATCTTTTCAATATGCTAAAATTATAAAAAAAATTTCGATTCATTTCAACAAGGCAGCCAAAATGTATCAAAGAAAATGCACTAAGATCTGCGGAATAATTGCCGAGTACAATCCGCTTCATAAAGGACATGTTCATCATCTTTTAAAAACAAAGGAAATAACCGGATGCGATCATGTTATAGCCATAATGAGCGGAGATTTCGTTCAACGCGGAGAGCCGGCCATATGTAACAAATATGAAAGAACAAGGATGGCACTTCTGTCCGGAGTAGATGTAGTCATAGAACTCCCTGTTGTTTACGCTCTTTCAAGTGCCGAAGGATTTGCCCGCGGAGCGATCGGAATCCTTGATTCCCTTGGTTGTATAGAAAGCTTTTGTTTTGGTTCCGAAAGCGGAAAAATCGAAGATCTTCGTAAACTTTCCGAAATGCCCACCGCATCTTCGTCAATTAAAAATGATATCAAAAAAGGATTGTCATTTGCTGCATCTTTGGGAAAGACAATTACTCCTGATAACAAGTCTGAAAATATTGTTTCATCACCGAATAATATACTTGGAATTGAATATCTTAGAGCTCTGACCTTTTATAACAGTTCTATCATCCCCTATACCATCACACGAAAAGGGGCTTCATATGAAAGTAAAGGGATCGATCACAGCCTGAAATTTGCATCGGCACGTGCGATCAGGAATTCAGTTAAAGAAGGCGGATCAGAGCATAGATCATATATTCCGGAATACGTGAATGACATTCTAAATAAATGTTCTGATATCGATCCAGATATGTTCTCTGATATTCTTTACTACAAACTTATAAGTGAAGAATCCAGGGGATTTGATTCATATCTTGATGTTAATGAAGAGCTTTCACACAAGATCATCAAAAATCTTCACGATTTCAAAACAGTTACTTCATTTACGATGCAACTGAAATCCAAAAACCTTACATATGCCAGAATATCAAGATGTCTCTTCCATATCCTTCTGGATATAAAAAAAGAAGATGCTCAGGCATCTCCTCAATATGTACGTATACTCGGCTTCCGTAAAGACGGCTCTGATATTTTAAATCTTATAAAGAAAAACACTTCATTACCGTTGATCACCAAATTATCGGATGCCCCCAAAAATAAAATGCTCCAAAAAGACATCCAAAGCTCATTTATTTATGAAAAGGTTGCAAAAAGCGATATTAACGAATACTGCATGTCTCCGATCATAATATGATGACTTATCAGTCAATATCATGAGCAATGATCCTGTTTCTTCCGTGTTCCTTACCATAATATAATCTTGCATCAGCATCGGAAATATATTTATCGATCCTCTGCTTGATGATATTAGCATTTGCATCAGTTTTCTTACATGCAGCTATCAGTTTTTCATTCTCAAAATCTTCTTTGTCACATTCAACGATACCCATTGACATCGTGACCATGATCGTGTACTCACCGCTTTCAATCTGTAATTCACGTATCTCATTTAAGAGATCCTCAAGGAATGACTTGCTTTTATTTAATTCAAAGTTTTCGAAGATCATAAGGAATTCTTCTCCGCCCCATCTTATCGCATAACCCTTGCCCATCATGAATTTTTTAATGGTTCCGGCAACTGCGATAAGAACAGCATCTCCTGCCTCATGACCATATGTATCATTAACCTTCTTAAAGAAATCTATATCACCTATTGCAACACAGAATTTAACACCTTTGTTCATATAGGAAAAGATCGTGTTATTAAGATGAGTATATGCTGAACGACGATTATTAAGCGAAGTCAGCTGATCCTCTTCAACAAGTTTGCGCAAAGCAGCTGCCGTCTTAACTGCATTTGTACCCATTTTGCCAAGCTCATCGTCCCTTGATGTAACATCATTGTCCATGACTGATGAAAAATCACCCCTGGCAAGTCCTGCCATATATTTCTGGATCTTATGGATAGCATCAATGAGTCTGCCTGAATATTTTATAGAGAAAAAGCATGCGGCCAGCATTGAAAGAAATGCGATGATCATTATAGGGATCAGGGTTTTCCATACAAGAGGTTTAACATATGCCGAATCTTCAAGAATACAGAGCATACCGATCACATTCTGATCTGCATCATGTATTGGTGTATAAAATGCATAATAATCTTCATTCGCGAAATTGACATTTGAATAGAATCTATCCGAATCTTCAACTATTACTTCGTTATATACAACATCGGAATCCTGAGCACCAATTATACGGTTGCCGAATACATCCTTTAGAGTGGTTATTACAACGAACTGCTGATAACATAAAGTGACATCGATTCCTGTCTTTTCCTTGACCGAATCAATATAATCGAAATCTCCGTTGATCATCTTATCGCCTTTGTAAAAATCAATTGCATCATTGACGATATCATAGCTGTATGATCCGGGATAAAGCATATCGTAACTGACAAGTACGGCATTAGACAGATTTCTTAACTGCTGTTCAATATTCTTGTTCAAAGAACGAAGAACTATAGAGGAACCGGAAACCGTGATGATAAAGCCCATGATAAGCATGGGTATGATCGTTATGGTCAGAAATGAAAGTGTTATTCCACCCGGTTTCTTTTTCATGGCAGCCTCCGTATTTTGATAACGACAGCGAGGAACGGTCAATTCTTAAAGCTGTGAATAGGCGCAGGTATCCTGCCTCTTCTTGCGATAAAATCATCGCAGGAATACTGATTTACATTCATTATCGGCGCATGTCCAAGCAGCCCACCGAAATTAGCATGATCTCCTGGTTTCTTGCCAACAACCGGAATTATCCTTACTGCAGTTGTCTTTTGATTTATCATACCAATGGCCATCTCGTCTGCGATAATTCCTGATATCGTAGAACTCTTTGTATCTCCGGGGATAGCGATCATATCAAGTCCCACTGAACATACACAGGTCATAGCCTCAAGTTTTTCTATCGTAAGTGATCCTCTGGTTGCAGCATCTATCATTCCCTGATCCTCGGATACAGGTATAAAAGCACCTGACAATCCACCGACATATGAGGCAGCCATAACTCCGCCCTTCTTTACCTGATCATTAAGGATAGCAAGAGCAGCCGTTGTACCGGGTGCACCGGCGCTTTCAAGCCCCATCTCGCAGAGAATATCTGCAACGGAATCACCTATTGCCGGTGTCGGGGCAAGTGACAGATCAACAATACCGAATGGAACTCCAAGTCTTTTTGATGCTTCCATCGCAACCAGCTGACCGACTCTTGTAACCTTGCAGGCAGTGGTCTTAATTGTTTCACAAAGAACCTCAAAGCTCTCTCCTCTTACTTTTTCAAGAGCCGTTTTTACTACACCGGGACCGGATACTCCGACATTTATGACTTTGTCACCCTCAGTCACACCATGAAAGGCTCCTGCCATAAACGGATTATCATCAGGTGCATTGCAAAGCACGACAAGCTTTGTACAACCGATAGAATCATTATCAGCGGTAAGTTCTGCCGTCTTTTTGATAACGTCTCCCATAAGCCTGACTGCATCCATATCGATACCTGTTTTTGTTGAACCGACATTAACAGAACTCATTATCCTTTCAGTCCTGGAAAGAGCAAGCGGGATCGATCTTATCAGAAGTTCATCTGCTTTAGTCATTCCCTTTGCAACAAGAGCGGAGTAGCCACCTATGAAATTCACACCGACTTCTTTGGCAACTTCATCCAGAGTTACCGCAATAGATGCAAAATCCTCTTCAGAGCGGCATGCACTTCCTCCGATAAGACCTATAGGTGTGACAGAGATTCTCTTGTTTACTATAGGTATTCCATAATACCTGGATATCTTGTCTCCGGTTGCAACGAGGTCCTTTGCGGATTCGTATATCTTGTCATGAATATTCTTTTTCAGTTTTTCAAGATCGGAATCAATACAGTCAAGAAGGGAAATACCCAGTGTAATGGTACGCACATCCAGGTTTTCCTTGGAGATCATCTCATTTGTTTCCGATACTTCTCTTAAATTGATCATATCTACCTCACATCAGAATCTGTGCATTTTTTCGAAGATCTCTTCCTTCTGGGCTTTGATGATAACACCAATGTCATTACCAAGTTCCTCAAGTTCATCAGCGATCTCCACGAAGTGTTTGTCACACTTCTCCATATCCACGACCATCATCATATTGAAATAGCCCTGAACTATTGTCTGCGAGATATCCTCAATGTTTATCGAATTCTTTGCAAGATAGGTACAGACCCTGGCTATTATGCCAACCGTGTCTTTACCTACAACTGTTATGATCGTTTTACTCATATTGTCTCCTTATCTATGCTATCTCAACTATCTGAGATAAAGAATCTCTTTTCGCAACATACATTGGTATATCTGACATTTTTATACCCTTATGGTCGCTGTTGCCCTGAAGTATGTTGACTTCACATCTTACAGACTCATATGCCAGCTCAGGCATATTGTTTTCTTTGCTCAGGTGTCCGAGAAAAACAGCTTTCAGATTGTCATTAAGAAGTCTGAATAAAAGTGAACCGGCACTTTCATTGGAAAGATGCCCTCTGTCTCCGAGTATCCTCTGCTTAAGATAATAAGGATAGGGTCCGACCTGAAGCATATTCACATCATGATTTGCTTCAAGAAAAAGAACATCCATGTTTTTTAGGGATTCAACCGTGTAATCCGTGTATTTCCCGAGGTCGGTAACAACAGAAACCCTGCTGTTCCCATGCTGAAACCTGTATGCGACAGGGTCGACAGCATCATGGGATATCTTCATCGGATTAACGATTATATCCTTGATCGAAAGTTTGTTATCTGCAGTAATATCTATAAACAGATCTTCATCGATAGGTCCCACACTTCTGGAATTTAATATGGCCTGTCTGGTCTTAGCAGTCGTATATATAGGAATACCGTATCTTCTTGAAATGATACCGAGGCCTCCTATATGATCAGAGTGCTCATGTGTTATAAGAATGCCGTCGATATCTCCTATGGAAAGATCAAGCTGATCGATCCCTGACAGTACTCTTTTACAGCTGATGCCCACATCTACCAGCAGATGAGTGGTATCTGTTCCGACATATACGCAATTTCCGCTGGACCCGGAAGCCAGACTTGTTATTCTCACGGTTCCTCCCAATAAATATCAACTGAATCACCATCTTTGAGTGATTCCATATACTGTGCCTGTTTGCCGTTTAAGTTGGTCACGATCCTTCTTCCCTTTGAATCGGCAAGATTAAAGTTTATAGCGTCAAAAACATCAACGAAGACATAGTTCTGTTTTCCTCTGAGTATAACCGGAGCCCCGTTTACATTAACCGTGATCACACTTACGGGTGTGGGGCCCTTATACTCACCATCATCCTCAGGAAGTGATGAATAGCTGTTTTCTTCATTCGATCCTTTGTCACTACCATCGTTCTGCCCGGCAGGATCATCATACTCTTCATCATATTCATATGAGGCTTCTTTCTCCTCCATCATCTCACGTTCGGACTTTAAAGTCTTAGTGGTCCAGTTGACGGTGAAGTTCTCATATACCTTGGTTTCCAGATCAGAGAGGTTGTTATTGACATATATGTTCATGTCAGGTTCGATGATAACATCCATAAAGTCGGCTATCTGCTTGACCGTATAATAATTTACGATCTCAATCTCATCATCATTCTGGATCTCATAAAATTTGGACTGCAAAGTACCGTTTACGGATGCAAATTTGGGAACTGAGATATTGCTGTCATTTACTACAAAACTTATTGACTCGGCAAGCTCATCAAGATCTTCAAGACTTAAGGTCGCTGCAGGTCCTGCAGTCGATTCTTTAACATGTATTACATCATTGGCCCTTATCTTGCTGGTAATGAATGCACTTTCATCATTAATGGTGATTTCAGCCGCTTCACCGGGCAGTCCTCTTTGCATTCTTGCTTTTCCATTAAGCGTAAACTCAAGCGCCTTTCCGCGTTTGGGGAATAAACCGTCATTGGGGAACTGTGCCTGCATTGCAACATCGCCTACAGTCAGATTGGAATTATCGTACATCTTGATCCTTGAACCATTGAAAGAAACAAAGATGAAATTATTACTCTGCTCATAATAGTTGAGGCAGATTCCGACAGGTGTAACAAGAAGCGAATCCTTCTTAATATCTTCTTCAAAAATGACTGTCTGCATGACTTCCTCGCCACGCAGCGCAACTCTTTCTCGGGCTATCCCAAGTTTGTCGGCAACCTTATGGGCATAATTTATGTTCTTTCCGCCACCGCCGACTATAAAAACAGCACTGACCGAACGTCCGCCGTTAAGTTCTTTTATCTTGTCAGCAACAAGCCCGGCCATTTCTTCAAGCGTGGGATCCATTATCTTAAGAACTTCTTCCTGTTTGATCTTCTGAGGAAGAAGCATAATATCCATGTAATCAATCTCTTCTTTGAAATCAGCCTCTTTCTTGATCTTTTCGGCCTCGGCAAAATCAACAAGACAGGCCTTGGCTATACTTTCAGTAAGAGCATCTCCTGCCATGGGGATCATTCCATATGCAAGTATACATCCGTCATTTGTGATCGAAATATCCGATGTTCCTGCGCCGACATCGATAAGAGCTATATTAAGCATCCTGAATCTTTCGGGAATTGCCAGCCCGATGGCAGCTATGGGCTCCAAAGTCAGATTGTCAACACGTAATCCTGCGATCTCCACAGCCTTGTAAAGACCGTCAACTACTTCATCGGGAAGGAAAGTTGCAATAAGGTCAACAGCTATATTTCTGGCTTTATGTCCTTCAAGGTTGGATATCTGGTTTCCGTTAAGAAAGAATCTTATTACCGAATGACCGACACAGTAGAATTTTACCTTGGAATCGGTATCCTGTTTTTCAAGAAATTCATTATAAGCATTTTCCACCCCCTGGGAAATGAGGGAGTAAATATCTTCATCGGTCACCTCACGGTTATCAATATCCGTCTCGGCATGCGTGTTTACTGTAAAAAGCACACGACCTGCAGCCGCGATACACACACCTTCAAGTTTCTCACCGATAGCCTCTTCAAGCCTTACTTTGACTTCCCTGATGGTATCTCCGACCTTCTGTATATCATGGATCTGTCCATCCATCATTGCCCTGGTCTCGTGTTCTTTGACACGTTGTGCTACAACAACGAATTTGTCTCCTTTACGGTATCCGACGGTACCTACAACACTTCTTGTGCCTATGTCCAGACCAAATACAAGTTTTTCTTTCATTTCCCAATCCTTTTTTCTATCTGCATCATGCTGTCACTTATCGAATGACCGTTATCGATCACAAAATCAGAACCCTTAATATACTCTTCATCACTCAACTGTGATCTTATAATGGAATCGATCTTTTCATCAGAATATCCCCTTGAAGTTCTGAGGCGTTCAAAACGAGTCTTTTCTGATGCATAAACAAACCACATCTCATCGACGATAGAATTATAACCGCACTCTATAAGAAGTGCCGCTTCGATAAGAAAAAGATCACAGTCTCCGGCCTTTTTTGCTTCGTCGATCTTTTTAAGGATAACTTCTTTGACCGCAGGATGAACAATGGAATTAACCTTTTCCAGAAGTTTGTCATCATTAAAGATCGCAGCTGACATCTTCTTCTTATCTATGCGTCCCGAGCCATCAAGAATATCTTCTGACAACAAACCGACAAGTCTGTCATAACATACGTTTCCGGGCTGATAAACCTCGTGTGCGGCATCATCGGCAAGAACTGTCCCACAATTATATTTTTCCGATATTGCTCTTACAACGGAGCTCTTACCGCTTCCGACTCCGCCTGTTATCCCGATGACTTTCATTATCATTTAGCCTCATACCAGTCATTGCCTGTATGCAGATCAACCTCCATCTTTACGGCAAGATCACATGCCCTGACCATCTGTTCACGTAATATCTTCTCTGCCTTGTCTCTCTCATCCGCAGGAACTTCAAGCAGCAGTTCATCATGAACCTGAAGTATGAGCCTGGTTTTCATGTTTTCTTCTTTGAGAGCATTAAAAACATTGATCATGGCGATCTTTATGATATCAGCTGCTGTACCCTGTATAGGAGAATTCATTGCAACCCTCTCACCAAAAGATCTTTGCATGAAATTACTGCTCTTAAGTTCCGGGACAGGACGTCTTCTTCCGAAATATGTTATTGCATATCCCTTTTCCCTGGCTGATGAAACCATATCATCAAGGAACTGTTTTATTGAGGGATATGTTTTAAAATATTCCTCTATGTATTTTTTCGCTTCCTTCTGCGAGATGCCAAGATCCTCGCCCAGGCCGAAAGCCGAAATTCCGTAAACTATACCGAAATTAACAGCTTTGGCATTTCTTCTCATAAGATCAGTAACATCTTCATAAGGTACATTGAAAACCCGGGCAGCAGTGGAACGATGTATATCTGCATGTTCGGTATATGCCCTGATCAGTTCATTATCACCCGAAAGCGAAGCAAGTACCCGAAGTTCGATCTGTGAGTAGTCGGCATCCATGAAGATGTATCCGTCTTTGGGAACAAATACTTTTCTTATCTGCCTGCCCAGATCCATTCTTACAGGAATATTCTGCAGATTGGGATCAGTTGAAGAAAGCCTTCCTGTAGCGGTTATAGTCTGATTAAATGTCGAGTGGATCCTTCCGTCATCTGCAATACAGTTCTGAAGTCCGTCGGCATATGTACTCTTTAATTTAGTATAGGCTCTGTAATCCAGAATCTTTTTAACTACAGGATGATCCTCGGAAAGCTTTTCAAGGACATCTGCAGCCGTAGAATAACCCGTCTTGGTCTTCTTTCCTCCAGGAAGGGCAAGTTTTTCAAACAGCACCTCTCCAAGCTGCTTTGGAGAATTTATATTAAATTCGCATCCCGATTCCTTGTATATCTCACTTTCGAGACGGCTTATATTATCCCCCAGCATATCCGAATACTCTTTAAGCTTTTCCGGAACCGCTCTTATACCCTCTAGTTCCATGCAGTAAAGAACATAGCTGAGGGGCATTTCGATATCCTTAAAAAGACCATACATCGATGTCTTCTTAAGTTTCTCAGTCAGAACATCATATGACTTTAAACATATATATGACCTGAAGCAGGCATATTCTTTAAAAAGATCTTTATTGCCTTCAACGGCATCACTTAACGACCCTTTCTTTTTAACCTGTGAGATATCCGGTGTAAGAAGTCCGAGATGTTCCTGCCCTATATCGGTAAGATCATAGTCGTTTTTCAGGGGATTCAGAAGGTATGCAGCTATTATCACATCAAACAGGCCCTCGTGAATATCTTTCCGGACAAACTGATAAAGCTTTTTCACATTATCCGAAACTACTTTGCAGGAAGAAAGCACACTGCATATAAGCCGTTTAATGATATCTTCATCAAGCAGCATCCACTTTCTGATAAAAAAGCTGCTTTCATCAAATGATATGGCAAATCCAAGAAGATCTTCCTTGTATTTATCATCATAAACAAGACTGAGTCCAACGGCTCCGGAACTTCCGGATGCGTCAATGATAATACTTTCGGCTCTGGTCGCATCATCAATGAACTCAAAGCGGGATGTCAGTTCTTTATTATCGATCCTGGTCTCAAACCGTCCCAGATAATTCTTAAATTCAAGTCTTTTGAAAATCACATATGCGTCATCGTTATAAAAATTCCCGACACGTGCTTCATCAAAAGAATAATCAAGTTCAACATCTGTTTTAATGGTTGCGAGAGTCTTTGACAGATATGCAAGTTCTTTATTGTCTCTGAGTGATTCTCTTACAGCGTTTTTGGAAATATTGTCAAGATTATCATATATGTTATCAAGGCTCTGATAATCAGTCATCAGTTCAGTCGCTGTCTTCTGACCGATCTTGGGAACACCGGGAATATTATCCGAGCTGTCGCCCATAAGAGCTTTAAGTTCTATAAACTGCAGCGGAGTTACGCCGTATGTGTTTTGAACGTCTGCAGCATAATAGTCTTCAACAGTGGTGCTTCCGCCTTTTGTTTTGGGTATACGGATCTTTATCTTATCGGTAGCTATCTGAAGAAGATCCCTGTCACCTGAAACCAGCGATACATCCATGCCTTCAGCCTGGCCTTTTCTGGCTAGAGTTCCCAGTATATCATCAGCCTCGAATCCCGGAGCTTCAACTACTTTTATACCCATGGCCTTAAGGACATCTTTCATTACGGGAACCTGTTCCGATAAGGCATCGTCCATTTTCTTACGTGTGCCTTTATAATCCTTGAACATTTCATGCCTGAAAGTCGGTTTTGATACATCAAATGCAACCGTAAGAAAATCAGGATTTTCTTCATCCAGTATCTTGAACATGATATTCAGGAATCCATAAATGGCATTGGTATGAAGGCCTTCGGAATTTGTAAGTTCCGGAACGCCGAAAAATGCTCTGTTAAGAATACTGTGTCCATCAATAAGAACTAATTTGCTCATAAGATTTCTATAAAAAGATCATGATCAAAACCACAAAGGCGACGCCGACCACGATAAGACCGATTATTACATAGTAAAGCCATTGCATGCCTTCACGAATCTTTAATGAATGATTGGCTTTGTTCATAGTCTGATCAAGCTCTTTTTTAAGATCAAAAACATTACCGTTCTCAAGCCTGGCTACACCCTCTTTGACCAGGAAAGCAATGGTAAGCTCCTCATTGCAGCCCTCACATGACTCAATATGTTCTATGAAATCCTGAAGTTCATCTGTTTCCAGATCATCATCAAGAAATCTGTTTATAAGCCTGATGGCTCTTTTGCATTCCATCCATTATCTCCGTAAAGGCATAAAAGCACAAACTTCTACAACATTAGATTATACCAATATCCGGATGTATTTACAATCAATATATTGTAGGTTTTGAACGGTTTTTCGCAAGATTTTGTACGGAAAGCATGTCTTTGTGTATGCTTGACCGTATGGAATGAGATATGTTAAAATCAATGACGTTGAGCGTAGGAAACAGGCTCAACATGCCGGCGTGTCGGAATTGGCAGACGAGGCAGACTCAAAATCTGTTGATGGCAACATCGTGCGGGTTCAAGTCCCGCCGCCGGCACTGTTTATACACAAATCAAAAAGCCCCGATACGATCGGGGCTTTTTTACATCCTTAACAGTCTTATTCAGACATATTTGCAGCAGACTGTTTACTGACTTCGAGAAGCTTTTCCTTCATCTCATCTTCAATACGAGTAAGCTCAGCTTCCGCCTCACGACGCTTTGTTCTTCCGTCCTTCTGGATCTGAACAACTTCATCAAGCGTATCTATGAGCATCTTGTTAGTCTGAGTAAGTGTTTCGATATCAACGATTCCTCTTTCAGATTCCTTTGCCGATTCAACTGTAGCGATCTTAAGTGCCTCGGCATTTTTCTTAAGGAGGTCGTTAGTCATATCAGTAACTTCCTTCTGAGCTTTGGCGGCTTCACCGGCATGATTGATACCGATGGCGATTACCATCTGAGACTTCCAGAGAGGAATAGTATTTACCAGTGTTGACTGGATCTTTTCAGACATCGTCGTATCATTGTTCTGGATCAGTCTGATCTGAGGAGCCATCTGAAGTGAGATGTTCCTTGTAAGTTCAAGATCATATATCTTCTTTTCAAATCTTTCTACTTTTTCAGCATAATCCTTGGCTTTCTGCGCATCCTCAGGAAGACCTGAAGCTTCAGATTCTGCCAGAAGTCTGGGCAGTTCAACACTTTTAGCTTCTTCAAGCTTCTGCTTACCCGCCATGATATAAAGAGTAAGATCCTTGTAATATTGAAGGTTCATGTCGTACATCTTGTCGAGCATTGCAATATCTTTAAGCAATGTTACCTGATGGCCTTCCATTACCTTTGAGATCTTATCTATATTGACTTCGGCTTTGTCATATCTTGCTTTAAGAGCTGTAACCTGATTCGCACCTCTTTTAAACAGTCCCAGAAAACCGCCTTTGGTCTCGCTGACATCAAAGCTCTTGAGTTCGGTAACTACATCGGAAAGCATAGTGCCAACTTCACCAAGGTCTTTTGTCCTGACTGAATTTAACGCACTTTCAGAAAAATCTGCGATCTTTCTCTGAGCTCCTGCACCATACTGAAGGACCATCTGTGTATCGGTTATATCAATGGTCGAAACATAGTTGCTGACAGTTTTCTGATCTTCCTCGGACAATTCCAAAGCAGGTGCCTCAGCCAACATGGTGTCGAGTTTGTCATCCTGAACCAGGTCAATGGTTTTTGTTTTTTCCATTTCGATTACATCGCTCATATTGATTCTCCTTTATTCTGTTACTTTATCTTTAGCCAGACCTTCCTGTTTAAGGACAGTCTGTAAAACCTGCGCATCAGTAGTTACATCCCATACGGAATCTCTGAAAAGATTATTCTGCAGTTGAATGAATGCCTCATTTATTGTATCAAGAGTGTTCTCGATCTCATTCTTGGCAGAAACGATATCCGGCCCGGGATTTCTTACCTTATCATACTCGGCATATGCTTCAACCAGTTTTATCATGGTAGGCAGATAATAATCCATGGTCTTATGCATCCTGTTCATCTGCTCAGGATGTTCCTGAAGTCTTGTAAAGATTTCCTTTAACGTATTCTCCAGATCATATAATTTGTTTGATATGCTTTCACCAGGTATTCCGTCATTTAATTCGTGAAGACGGCTGATACTTTCACGCCCCGTTCCGACAATCTGAGCAAATTCACCGCGCATGGACGGATCCAGCTTGCTTAATGCTTCATTAAGCATCTCATCATTAAGCGCTGCGCTCTTTGCCTGTTCTTTTTTCATTTCATCTGCGCTCTTCATGGTCAGCTCATATTGTTTGAAAACATCATTGCTGAGCATGAGAGTTGTTTCATCAGCATCAAGATATCCCTCGGGATAATAGCCCTTACGAAGAAGTTTCTTGATATCCTTCTTTACTTTTGACGGATTAAGGCCTAAAGAAGAAGCAAGCATGGATATCTGCGCATACATATTGGAGCCGGCTATCGTGGCATACTTTCTTGCCCGATCTAGCATACCCTTTTTTGCAAGTCCGTATTCTAAAACACCAAAGCAGCCCGCAAATAAAACTGCAGGGCCTATAAGTCCCATTATGGTACCTGATCCGAATAACATCGCAAAAAGCGAAATTACAGACCTGATACCGAAAATTGCCGAACCTATTATGCCTCCGGTAATACAAAGAGTTCCGGATGTTTTTCCTATAGGATTGAATTTAACGGGAAGACTCTGATTGTTTACGCGAAGTTCATATTTCTGCTGTTTTTTTAAAGCCCTTAACTCCTGTTTATGCATCTCGCGCTGAAGCTGTTCCTTTCGCACTGCTTCATTATGAAGACGCCTTCTTTCCTGGAGCATTTTGGCATAGTCCTCAGCTTCCTTATAAGTGTTATAACTCTTCTGTCCTGTGGTGATCCTGCTGAAATTCTGACCTTTGTAAGGATCCATGAAAACATCGTTAACACGTCCGGTCGCATCTTTGATCACACTGTTGACCGAATTCGTTATCGCATCATTAAGGCCGGAAAAATCGCCGGTCTTTAATCCTTCGGTAAGAGATTCCTTGATCTGGTTGCCGAGTTTGCTGTATAGTTGATTGTTCTTTCTGCCGTTATCCATCATTAAACAAATGTATCAAATATATCTTCAAAAGTTTCACGTCTTCTGATCAGTTTATATGAACCGTCAGAACATATCATAACCTCTGCGGGTTTTAATCTGGTGTTATAAGAACTGCACATTGAATATCCGTAAGCACCTGCATCAAGAACACAGATAAGATCGTTATCCTTTATCATGGGCATTGGTCTGTCCTTGCAAAGAACATCTCCAGATTCGCAGATGTTTCCGGTGATCGTTGCTTCTTCCTTCATTCCGGTAACAACCTTGCCATTTGATATGATCTCAATGTCATGCCACGAATCATAAAGAACAGGTCTCATGAGTACATTCATACCGACATCGGTTCCTACATATTTATGATCCCCGTTAAACTTTACCGCATTGACTCTTCCGAGCAGAACACCGCTCTCAGCTACGCAATAACGGCCGGGTTCTGATTTAAACAAAGGAATGCTGCCATATGATTCAACAAACGCATCAAGTCGTTTCGTCCACTCTATGCTAAGTCTGAAAATGTCAAAGGGTTCTTCATCCTCAAGTTTATGATAAGGGATACCAAATCCACCACCAAAGTCAATAAATTCAAGATCCGGAAACTTTCTTGCGATGCGAAGGAACTGATCGATCGCATTAAGGAAAGGCTCCGGAGTCATATATAAAGACCCGACATGCTGATTTATTCCGCAGATCTTAAGATCATAGGATTCTGCAATTCTTTTGGCTTCATCAATGTCTTCTTCAGCTATTGCAAATTTTGTATTTTTTCCAGCGGTGACAACTTTTTCATGATGTCCGGCACCTACCCCCGGATTGATCCTCAGTGCACATTTTGATCCCGGATTCAAAGATCCGTACAGATTGATCTGATCGATACTGTCAAGGCTTGTCATAATACCGTTATCTATAGCAAACTGCATTTCTTTTGCATCGATGTTATTCGGAACAAAAAATATCTGATCAGGTGTAAAACCTGCCTTGAGAAGAAGTCTGATCTCCCCTTCGGACATGGCATCACAGTTAACATTCTCTTCCCTGGCTATCTTAAGAATCTCTATGTTTGAATTGGCTTTTATTGAATAATTAGCCTTGTAAGGATACTTCGTGATTATTCCGGCAACCTCACTCATTCTTTTTCTTAAGATGTCCTCATTATAGACATACAAAGGTGTACCGAATTCTTCAGCTATCTTTTCTATGTCATTTCCTTTAAAAAACTCTTTCTTTTCAATAAATGAATTCATTTAAATGTCCTCTATCTGCCAGTCTATTGGTTCTATGTCATGAGCCTTTAAAAACTCATTGCATTTTGAAAAGTGTCTGCAACCGAAAAAGCCGCGATAAGCAGAAAGCGGACTCGGATGCGGAGCCTTTAGTATAAGATGCTGCGGATTGTTGAGCATTGAAGCCTTGGCCTGAGCGGGCGAACCCCAAAGCATATATACTATAGGCCTTTCCTGTCTGTTAAGAGCCTCGATTATCCTGTCAGTAAATGTTTCCCAGCCTTTTCCCTTATGCGAAAACGCCTCATGTGCACGTACAGTGAGCACGGTATTAAGAAGAAGCACACCCTGATCTGCCCACTTGGAAAGGTACCCGTTATTCGGTATCCTGCATCCAAGGTCGTCATGAAGCTCTTTATAAATATTCTGTAATGAAGGCGGCGTCTGATTACCCGGCAAAACAGAAAAACAAAGACCATGTGCCTGATTTACTTCATGATAAGGATCCTGTCCAAGTATAAGAACCTTGACATCCTTAAGCGGGGTCAGATGAAGTGCGTTAAATATATCATCCGCCGGCGGATAAACCACCCTAGTATTATACTCGTTTTTAACGAAATTATACAGTTCTTTGTAATACGGTTTGGAGAATTCGTCTTTAAGCTCACAAAGCCAGTCATTATCGATCATCGACATATAATCATCTCCTGACCGGAATACCTTTATCATTAAGATAATCCTTAAGATCACTTATCTTAAGTTCACCAAAATGAAACAGCGAAGCTGCAAGCGCAGCATCAGCTCCGCCTTTTTCAAATGCTTCGTAGAAATGTTCGGGATTACCTGCTCCTCCGGATGCGATAACGGGTATCGATACACGTGAAGAAATTGCTTTAGTCAGTTCAAGATCATATCCGTTTTTTGTTCCGTCACAATCCATAGATGTCAGTAGTATCTCACCTGCACCAAGTTCTTCAGCTTTGACGGCCCATTCAACAGCATCTATTCCCATATCAACTCTTCCGCCATTCTTGTATATGTTCCAGGAAGAGCCGGTCCTTTTTGCATCTATGGCTACCACAACACATTGGGAACCGAATTTATCGGCAGCCTCGGAAATGATCCCGGGATTCATGATCGCAGCTGAATTAACTGCTACTTTATCAGCCCCTTCACGAAGGATCATTCTGAAATCATCTACGGTTCTTATTCCTCCGCCAACCGTAAAAGGAATAAACACGCATTCTGCAATGGCTCGTACCAGTTCAGCCTTGATCTCCCTTGAATCACTTGACGCAGTAATATCAAGAAAAACAAGTTCATCCGCCCCGGCTTTATCATATAACTTTGAAACCTCAACCGGATCTCCGGCATCGATCAGATTTAAAAATTTCGTACCCTTAACTACTCTGCCATTATCGACATCAAGACAGGGAATGATTCTTTTTGTAAGCATAAACTATATCTCAATAAAATTTTTTAAAATCTTCAGGCCAACATCGGAACTTTTTTCAGGATGGAACTGACAGGCAAAAATATTGTCTCTTTCAACAGCAGCGTCAAAATCAAGAATATAGCTGCTTTTCGCTGCAACATCATCCGGATCATCAGCTTTTAGATAATATGAATGGACAAAATATACATATGAGCCTTCATCAATACCCTTAAACAGCTTTGTTCTTTTTGGAAATGACAGACTGTTCCATCCTATCTGGGGGACTTTATAACCCGGAGTCTGCGGAAATCTTATGATTTTTCCGGGAAGTATTCCAAGTCCTTCAACGCCCGGTGACTCCTCTGAAGAATCAAACAGCAGTTGAAGTCCGAGACAGATGCCCAGAAAGGGCGTCCCTTTATCAACGATCTCTTTGATAACATTCACCAGTGAATACTCTTTTAACTTGCCCATTGCATCTCCGAAAGCTCCCACACCAGGCAGAATGACTTTTTCGGCTCGAAGTAACAGATCATGATCTCTGGTGATAACGGCATCTTTTCCCAGGTGAATAAGCGCTTTTTCTACGCTTTTTATATTTCCTGCATCATAATCAATAACAGCGATCATCTATAAATCCTCTTCAGCTTCCAGAAGGTCTTCCATTGGATGAAGTTCCTCAAATATCGGTTCATCTCCGGGTGCCGTATCATCCTGCATAGGAACCATTTCATCCGGATTCGGCTCCTGAAGCGGCATTTCGTTATTCGTATCCCGGTCCGGAGGAGGCAGCTGGGACTCGGCATCTTCAAATACGGATTCCTCATCAGTAACAGGTGCCGGATTGTTTCCGGGTCTCTCTATGATGTAATTACCTCTTGAGATGATCTTTATTAGTTCTTCTGTATAAACATCCCTATCCTCTATTGAATATAGTCTTACGGCTTCATCATGATCTATACCATATTCACTTCCGAGGATTTCAAGTATCTGTTCATATAAAGGAACCAGTTCGGATTTAACGTTATAATTGTCTCCCTCCGAAAGCACATCATAAAGATGAACACCTTCAAGAAGTGAATCCAGAGCCTGAGCCGGTTCATTCAGTTTAATCCTGTTCCTGTAAGAGTCAATCCTTCTTTGAAGGAGCAGGACAGTCTCCGCTTTCTTATAAAGCAGATAATCGGAATCACCCAGATTCTTATCATGAAGCTTATCGTAAACAGCTCTGTAATCTCCTTGGAAATACGCTCTTCTGGCTGCAGCTTTGTCCGCATGATCAGGTAGAAGATTGCTTAAAATTACTATTGCAGCAATAATCGAAGCACATAAGGCAACCAACGCGATAAATGCTTTCTTTGAAAGAACTACCTTTCTGGGTTCCTTCTCTTTAGGTTCTTTAGGTTCTTTAGGTGCCTTTTCTTTCTTCTTCTTTTTCTTTTTTGAATCGTCTCCGCCTTCTTCGGATTCTTCTGAAGAGCCTTCTCCTTCTTCTCCTTCGGCTTTTTTGCCTTTTTTCTTTTTATCCTTCTTGCCCTTTTTGCCTTTCTTGCCTTTGGCATCTTCTTCAGCGTTTTCAGCATCTATCTGCGCAAGAATATCATCATTTGATACTTCCTCGGGAGGAATCTCCTCTTCCTCTTCCTCATCAAATAAAAATGACAGGATCTTAGCAAAGAAGCCCTTTTTCTTTTCTCCCGCTTCAGGAGCGTCTTCAGAAATCTCCCCTTCCCCTGCGGCTAAAGGAGCAGCTTCCTCTCCTTCATTCTCAATCCCTGCAAGAATATCATCGATCTGTTCGGCTGCAGCTTCAATAGGCTGATCAGAATCAGGCTCACCATCTATTTCATCCCAGTTGGCTTTTACTTCTTCTTCGTCTTTTTTCTTCTTCTTTCCGAAAGGAAGTAATGACAAAAGAGAGAACTTCTTTTTCTTCGGTTTTGCCTGATCATCTTCCTCTTCGCCAAGCACGCCGCTTAATTCATCAGGAAGTCCGTCAAGGCCTCTTTCTTCTTCGGGAGTATCATCAATTCCCTCAAGAAGCGAAAGCAGATCTTCATCACTTCCTTCGGTTGCTTCAAGCTTTTCAACATCGGATAATTCTTCAGAGGATTCGGCCGTTTCACCCGTATCAATTCCGCCAAGCATAGCCTCAAGATCATCCTGACTCAGATCACCGTCCGGAGCCGTCTCCCCTGTGGCGGATTCTTCAGATCCCTCTCCAGCGGCTGCAAGCATGGCTTCAAGGTCGTCCTGAGTCTCTGATGAAGGTTCATCAGCCCCTTCACCAGCCATTGCAAGTAATGCTTCAAGGTCTTCCTGGCTGTCGCCTGAAGGCATGCCAAGAGGTTCGCCTGCCATCAGTGCTTCTATATCACTTTGTGAAAGATTGTTTTCATCGATTTCGGCATTTTCTGTTGCAGCATCTGCTTCGTTTTCTTCAACAGATATATCAGAGTCTTCTGCCTTTGCAAGACGATCTTCAGGCATGACAAAATCTTCGGCAGTAGTTGCTTCACCGAGCATCTTCAATAATTCATCATCCGATGACATCATTACGCCATCTTCATCAGATGTTTCTTCAGCGGGTGCTTCTTCTGTGAGCGCTTCATCAGCAGGAGTCTCTTCTACAGGAGTCTCTTCTGCGGGAGTCTCTTCTGCGGGAGTCTCTTCATCGGCGGCTGTTGCGCCTTCTGCTGCTGCAAACATTGCGGCTATATCATCCGGTGACATCTTCGCATTAGGATCGTCACCGCCCATTCCTTCAAGCATAGCTGCAAGATCATCCTGTGAAGCAGGTTCTTCTGCAGGAATCTCCTCTAATGGAATCTCTTCAGCAGCTGCTTCTTCCACGGATGCTTCTTCCACGGGTGCTTCTTCCGCGGGTGCTTCTTCAAGTGTTTCTTCTGCGGGAGTCTCTTCATCGGCGGCTGTTGCACCTTCTGCTGCTGCAAACATCGCAGCTATATCATCCGGTGACATCTTTGCATTAGGATCGTCACCGCCCATTCCTTCAAGCATAGCTGCAAGATCATCCTGTGAAGCCGGCTCCTCAGCAGGGATCTCTTCCGAGTTAAATGTCTCCTCAATGCCGTCAAGCATCGATTCAAGATCGTCCTGTAAGGGATCAGTTTCAGCCGGAACATCAGACTCATCTATGATTCCGGGAACATCTTCAAGCATACGGCTGATCTCTTCTTCTGTTGTATCAACAGTCTGCGTTTCATTTGCAAAAGAAGCGGGATCATCAAGAATATCCAGCATATCAGCAAGAACATCCTGATCAGGAAATGTCAGATTTGATGAGTCTTCCTGCGAAATATTATCAGGATCAACTGGCTCAGTTTCGAAAGAATCCGAAGTGTCTGCAACCGGAATGTCTTCAAAAGAATCCGAAGTGTCTGCAACCGGAATCTCTTCAAAAGTACCCGGTATGTCAGCAGCCGGAATATCATCAGACGCACTGACAGGATCCGATAAAACAATATTCGGATCAGTATCGGGAGTCTTTGATTCATTCTCAGGCTCAGGGTTATAATCTACTCCGATTTCACGCATCACGTCCTGCATGGTACGTTCTTTTGGAGGTTCATCACCTATTACGTTTTTAAGCAGGTCATCAAGATATTGTTCTTCCGATGCCATAATATCTCCTTAAATGGATTTACTGTAAAATACCCCGCAGATGTCTACGGGGTATACGAATTATTAAGTCTGTTTATCCGTCATATCATCAGCCTAACGAGAAACCAGGCTGTCAACGGTACGAACAAGATTACCGATCTCCGGCTTTGAAAGCTGAGCATCTGCTCCGAGAGCCTCGCCCTTCTTTCTCATCTCATCATTTACAAGAGAAGAGAAAATGATGATCGGAATCTTAGAAGTTTCGGGATCATTCTTAACAAGCTTTGTAAGACGATGTCCATCCATGATAGGCATCTCTATATCAGTGATGATACACTGAACATGCTCTTCAAGAGTACCTTTTTCCTTACACTCCGTGATAATATCGTATGCTTCCTGACCATTCTGTGTGTGGATCAGATTCGTGTATCCGGCCTTCTTAAGAGAATCAACGATCAGTTTGTTAAGAAGAACCGAATCCTCTGCAATAAGAATAGGTACATCTGTACGGTTTCTGTCACCAAGTTCAAGGATCTCAGAAACCTTAAGTCCGGTCTCGGGGTTGATATCGGTAACGATCTTTTCGAAGTCAAGTATTATAACAAGGCTGTCTTCAAGTTTAACGATACCAGTTGAGATACTCTCATCAGCAGAAGAAACCGTGGCGCCGGGTTTAATTATATCCTGCCATGAAACTCTGTGAATTCCCTTAACGCTGTCAACATGGAATGCAATATCAAGTTTATTGAAATTCGTTATAATAAACAATCCGCCGGGTGTGCTCTCACCGCGCTGAAGGCAATTCTTAAGGTCGATAGCAGTGATCATAACATCTCTCGGCATGAATATTCCTTCAATGCTGGGATGTGAATTCGGAACGGGAGTAACCGCCTGATAAGGAATGATCTCTTTGATCTTGGCTACATTTATTCCGTATGCATTACCATCCAATTCAAACTCAAGCACTTCCAGTTCGTTAGTTCCATTTTCAAGTAATATCTTTGTATCCATCCACACACCTCGTTCTTTCCCACTAGAAATGAGAATTATTATTCTGCAGTCATCATATAACTACACATAAGACATTATATCATATGAATATAAGTCAAACAACAATAAAATAGATAATTTGAGTAATTGTATATACAATTTTTAAAACATCATTCTTTACTGAAGATCAAGGGAAATTCAATACCGTAAGTACTGATCTCGGCAAGGCTTCCGGCCGATCTTTCTTCAAGATAAAGATCATCTTCATGAATATCAAGTTCAAGAGTATCATCGGACCCCGGCTGAACTACCCGCACTGTATCCTCATCAAGCGTATAAGTGAAAAATGTTTTATCAAGGTATAGAGATTTTTTTAGATCTTCAAGATTCATCTCATCCTTGACAAGATCCTCTACACTTTTCCCTAAAAACATTTTTGCATAATTATCAAGGTTATCTTCGGAAATGCCATATTGCTGCGCCAGGCTTTTCTTGGCATAGAAAGTGATCACTTTAACCATAGAATCATATAGCCCCTCAGGGTCATTCACATCCATATAAAAGCATCCGTTACTGTCATCAACGAATTCCAGCACTATATCAATATTAAGCGGAAGAGGTGAAGTTCCTGAAAAACCGGCGAGTTGCATAAGTGCCTGGGAAAGGTCGATCTTTGCTCGATAAAAACCGGTTATATCCGGTTTCATAAGCTCCCGGCACTCATCTATCTTAGCCAGGGCTTTATCGAAATTATCATCATCCTTGATCACCCTGGAAAATGCCTCAATAGCAGCTTCATAATCCTCGTTTTCGAAGGCCTTCATTCCTTCATCAAAAGAAAGACGTGAAGTGTTCAGAATATTAACATTTTTGACGATCTTATCAAACCGACTGTTGTCTTCAAGTATCTCTTTTCCGAGAACATCAAACTGATCTGATACAAAATCATAATCAAGTTCTTCATCGACAAAGCCCTGTTCCAGTTCCATACACTTGTCAAGCATCTTATCCTGAACGTCAAGCATTTCACTTTCTTTTGACAAGGAACCGTAAAGTTCAGAAACTGTCTCAATATCGTCTTCTTCGATAGCCTTATTAATCTTTAAAATGGGACGTGTAAAATACAGATATGCAAAGACACCTGCTCCGGCAAGGATAAGCAGGAGCAAAATAAGAAATATTACTAGTCCGGTTTTTTTCTTTTTTCTTTTCAAATCAGCGCTCCGTATCACTTGAAGTTAACTGCGTAATCGCCTGATTCTCTCTTTATGGCAAGTGAAAGCGAAGAAATATTGTCTGCATCCGCGCTTCCGAATTCACCGACAAGAACAACTTCTTCGGATTCTCCTGCAAGAAGATCTCTCGAATATGTTCCAAGATCATTAACGAGCAACGTGGTAAGGGCATTCCTGGTATTGCCGTTAAGAGCGATCTTATATTTCACATCTCCGTAAGGAACATCCACTCTCATATCCGCTCCGGATGTGTTGGACAATTTAAAACGAAGAATAACGAGTCTGTTACCTTCAGTAGCATTCATGACAAAGTACTCTGTAGGAGATTGTGGATAAAAGTCTGTGACTTCATATCCTACCGGTTCTATTGAAACACCGGAAAGGCCGAAGCAATCGCTGATCGACGAAAAAGAAGAAACAACCGGTTCTTCTTCAACATTATTTTCAGTGTCAGTATCCGTTGCAACTTCAGGTGCCGGAACATCGTTTTCAGGAAGCGTAAGGCCTGCGTCAGCGGACATATCATCCTTAAGCTTATTCTCATATTCATCTTCGGAAAGCGTATTCCCATCATCTGTCACAACGGAGTATTTAACCGGTCTTATCTTGTCGCCGTTAAGCCTGTCATAGTGAAGAAGTACCTCTGTAGCATATTCGACAACAAGCTCCTGCTGTTCTTCAGTAAGATCAGGTATCTTTGACTCAAATGTTCCACAACCGGAAAGAGCAGACAAACATATTAAAGATAATATTGTACAAATCAGTTTTTTCTTCATATCGCTAGTCTATCACAAATCGTATAAATCGTAAATCAAGCAGACATCAAAGCCTAAGCTTTTTCAAGAGTGAAATAGAACCTGACACCAGCGTCGGTATTTTCAACGCCATATGACTGACCCATTTTTTCAACAATAGCTTTAACTATGCTCAGGCCAACGCCGCTCCCACCATATTCACGGGTACGTGCTTTGTCGACTTTATAGAACTTTTCCCAGATTCGTTCAAGTGATTCTTCGGGGATTGTATCGCCGGTATTATAGACAGATATCATGGCCTTGTTATCTTCGGTTTCTCTGACAGAAACCTCTATCTTCATATCACCCGAAACATGATTCATCGCATTGCTGAAATAATTGTTAAATACTTCTTCGGCATAATATTCATCTGCCTTAACGATCATTTCGTCAGGGGAATCGACATTAACGGTAATGCCCTTCTGTTTACAGAGAATGTCCGATTGCTGAACATGGTTGCGGATCATTCCTGCTATATCAAATACTTCATTCGAAAACTCTATCTGCCCGAATTCCAGCTGATTAAGATCCAGCATCTTTTTTACCATATTGTTCATCTTTGAAGCTTCATCCATGATCACATCACAGTAAAAATCCTTTGATTCCTCGTCTCGGTTTACGCTTTCCTTCAATCCTTCGGCATAACCCTGAATAAGTGCGATCGGAGTTTTGAGTTCATGAGATACATTTGAAATAAACTCGTTTCTCATATTCTCATTCTTTTCTTTTGCTTCAATATCTTTCTGTAACCTTAAATTATCTTCAAGAAGTTCCGAAACCGTAACCTGGCGGTTGATAAGAAGAAAGATGACAAGCAAAGTAAGGGCAACAGAAGTAAGAATAAAAGCAATGAGATTATTGGCAAGATCAGCGGTCTGTTCAATGCTCCCCAGAGGACTCCTTAACAAAAACAGAGTTCCATCATCCAGAATTCCCCACATATCTATATACTCGATATCGTTTCTCGGATCTGTTGTTAGATAAGCCTCATATTTCTGAGATGTTTTAAGAACGGTGCCTTCATTTGAATTACTGTCAAAGAGATATCCCAGCAGCTGTCTGGACATATATTCGTAATCCGGTCCACTGGATTTAATGGTGTCGGAATCTGAGTCAACAAGAACTATGGAAATATTATTGTTTTCACTTATTCTCTTAAAGGTAAGATCAAACGATTCAGAATTAAGTTCATGCATGGAAGATGCTTCATTAAGCCTGACATAAGCATCGGTCATGGATTTAAGTTTACGATTAATGAAAAACTGCTTTGTAACAGTCCTTCCAAAAAGAAGTGCACCAAGGACAATGACCGCCATAAAGGCGAGTGATATAAAAAGAAATCTTTTGGTGGCTGACATTTTACGTTTCATAACTGAATTTTATCATAAAGAAAAAATAATACAAAGACAGCCACCGGAAACCGGAGGCTGTCTTCGCAAAAACTATAAAAGAGGATGTATTGAAAAAGAAATTACTCGTAAGGATGTATTGTCTTGATATTACCATTATCGTCAATATCAAGTTTTGTGTACTTAACACATCTTTCGTGTGTTACTCCTCCTGAGAGCTCACAGTCATGATAGAAAAGATACCATTCGCCTTCTATCTGAACTATTGAATGATGTGTTGTCCACCCAAGCACAGGTTCCATTATCCTTCCCTTATAAGTAAAGGGGCCTTCAGGCTTATCGCCCTCTGCATAGCAGATATAATGTGTTGTGCCTGTTGAATAAGAAAGATAATACTTTCCGTTAAACTTATGCATCCAGGGACCTTCAAAATATCTCCTGTCCTCATCAGATGCTTTAAGCGGTTCGCCTTTCTCGTCAAGAATACTGACATGCTTCGGCTCCGTTATAAAATGATCCATGGTTGGAGCAAACTTTGCAAACATCGGGCCGAGTGCTTCATCGTCACCTGAAGGGCGTTTTTCGTTAGGATTAAATGACCCTGACTGCCACATTTCAAGCTGTCCGCCCCACAGACCGCCGTAATAACAATAAATACTGCTATCGTCATCAAGAAAAACAGCCGGATCTATACTGTAGCTGCCTTCTATAGGCTTATCCTGCGGTGTGAAAGGACCAACCGGAGAGTCCGAGGAAGCAACACCCAATCTGAATATCCCGTCCTTGTCCTTGGCAGGGAAGATCAGATAATACTTTCCGTTAACGCAGACAGAATCAGGAGCCCACATCTGGTTTTTAACCCAGGGAACATCATCCTGATGTAATGCAAGTCCGTTATCAACACATTCCGAATCAAGGTTGTCCATAGATAGTACATGATAGTCTTCCATCATATACTGATCACCGTTATCGTCGTCCGGAACATCTCTTTCCACATCATGTGAGGGATAGATATAAATCTTGCCGTTATATACATGAGCAGAAGGATCTGCAGTATAGATATGCTTTACAAGCGGTTTTCTTTCGTTTTCTCTTCTCATTATCGAATCTGTTCTTTTCTATTTGATAACATTATGATACGACTGCCGGTATATCATATGCTATAAAATTCTTGCTATTTAATTACAAATAATTGCTAAAAACATGAAGGATGCGATATAATGCTTAAAATGGACGTTTTACAATTGGCAATACGGCATGATGACATATATGTCTGTCTCCGAAAACGATTTTTCTATGTAAAACTTCGCTATAATAAGCAATTTTTTATATCACTGGAGAGCGAATTAATGATCAAATATCTAGATGGCACCAAAGAAACAGTCAGTTTTGAAGATAATACCCTTCTGCTCTGTTATGACAATATCGACTACGAAGAGTATCCCGTACACTGGCACACACCAATTGAGATACTGATGCCGACCGAAGGAAAGTATACAATTTACTGTGCTGAGAACAAATATGAATTAAGAGTAAACGATATCCTTATCATAGGTCCGGGAGTTCTTCACAGAATGAATGCTGAAAGCGGACGGAGAATAATACTTCAGTGCGGACTTACGCTCCTGAATTCATTCAGTGATTTTGAATCCTTCTTTTCAATTGAAAGTGCTTTGATGATAACCCCGGAAGATTTTCCCGCGATCCATGCCGAAGCTTCCAGATTAATGGTAGAGATCAGAGATGAGTATTTTTCAAATGCCCCTCTGAGAGATGCTTCAATTTATTCAAAACTGCTTCAGATCCTTGTTATGGCAGGCCGAAGTTACGCTCAGAAGCCGGAACGATTTGCAGATATCAAGCCGACAAAGCAGGTTGAATATATCGAAAAATTCATGAAAGTATGTGAATATATAAATGTTCACTGCACTGAGGATCTGACTCTTGACTCAGTTGCAGAACTCGCCGGTTTTTCAAGGTTTCATTTCAGCCGTCTGTTCAAGGAATTTGCTAACGTAACGTTCTATAAATATCTGAACGGAAGGCGGATAGATTATGCCGAAAAGCTGCTGATGGACCCCAACATGAACGTAATGGAAGTAGCATCAAGATCCGGGTTCAATTCTCTTTCAGCTTTCATGAGGATGTTCAAGATAATCAAAGGATGCACTCCTACCGAATTCAGAAATCTTTATGAAAAAAAAGACTGATCTATCCAGCGTAAAGTACTTTAGCAGTTACTCCGTTTAGCATTCCAAGCTTACCTGAAATTGCACTTATAACACTTTGAGGTGCTTCGACCGCAATACTGATTATCGCAATTTCTTCTTCATTATGTTTATGATGCGGAATGCCCATGCGACCTATAATGTACTCAGCGTATCCCGAAAGCAGTGAGTTAAGATCACTGCTTATTTTATTATCAGTAACTATTATCCCAATAAGTGCGATCCTGTTATCCATATCTTCTCCTTTCAAACTATCGAAATTTCTTAAGACTTATCTCCTGTGCTTTTACCGAGAAATCAGTGTCTGAATCATGTGAAGTATAAAGAAGTGTTCTTCCTTTCAGATTATTTAAAATCCATTCAGCTGAGACCTTTTTGGTTTCATCATCAAGTCCGGCAAAGGGTTCATCCATTATCACGGCTTCAGATGGACAAAGTACTGCCCTTAATATGCAAAGGCGTCTTCTTTCTCCTCCGCTTAATCTTTGGACTGGCAGCATAAGTGTCTGTTCGGGAAGAAGCTTAAGATATTCTTCTTTAAGATCTCCCCGGCAGCCTGCAATATAAAGGTTCCTTAACCCGTTGGCCTGCTCTATAAGTCTGTCATCCTGAAATACCATACTCACGGACCTTCTGCTTATTCTTCCGGAATCAGGAGGGGTTATTCCTGACAATATCTTCAACAGGGTAGTCTTGCCTGAACCTGAAGGGGCTTTAAGAAAATAAACATGCCCTTTTTTAAGTCTGAAATCAGTATCCAGGATCTTTCTGTCATCAAAATATTTAATGATATTATCTGCAATTATGGTATCATCTGTTTCTTCCCCGACATAAGCAGCACTGTTATACACTCTTTTCATTCCCAAACCGTCAGGACAGGATGACGGGACCTTTGACAGAAGTGTCAGTCCATAACTTATCAGACGTTCGGTTAATGTGCTTAATGCAAGGATCACAATGACCCACGCAAAAACTCCTGCTGTATTAAGATATATCTTGTCTCTGTACAGCTGTTCTCCTGCACTGAAACGCGGAAGTCCGATAATTTCGGCTGCTATTCCCGACTTTAAGCACATTCCCAATGAAACGGAAACTGCGGAATGCAGATGTGGACGGTATGATGTTCTGAAGATCCACAATATCCGATTAGGAATGCTGACATTAAAAACATCCGCCATTTCAAGAAGACCTTTATCGGTATTGTCGAGTCCCGTCAGCATATTCAGATAGATATTCGGGAACACGACCATCATGCTGATACTAAGAACAAGATATCGTGACCCCCACCATATCAATAAAATAACAACCACAGCAGCAACAGGTACCGATTTCAGGAAAGTCACCAGAGGAGAAAGAAATTCCCTTATCCATTTAAATCTGTAAGATGCAAAAGACATTATAAAAGCAGCTGTAAAAGAAACAGAAAATCCAATGATTATCCTTAACAGCGATCCCGCAACAGACTGCCAGAACACTGCATTACGAAGTTTTGAAAACAGTTCTGTGATGACTTCAAAAGGCGAAACAAAATATATGGGATTGTTAACGAAAAATGCGGTAACCTGCCATAGGACCAGCCATATGAGAAGGATTACCGCTTTCTTTAATCGATTATTCATCTAATTTCAGCATAAAAGTCATTGGACGGAAGATTTCCTCCAACGGAAGCCGGATCCTGATCATAAAGAGCTCTCAGGTATCCGGACAACGAAAACCTCATGTCCTTGCCGGAAATACATACTATATTGCAATAGGGTATAGCGATTTGGGCAACAGGTTCTTTTTCGATGATTCCAGCTTCAACGACATAACCTGCAGCAGTATCGGGATCCGAGTTGACAAAAGAAACAGCATCATAATGATCATCCATAAATTTCGATACAGCTTTCGGATGTTCTTTTAGAAAATCATTTCTGACAACAGTGACCCCGGTTATAAGTGACGAACCATTATTGAGGGAATCCCATTCCTTTGTCATATCAAGGACAATGTCAAGAGCTTCATTCTGTTTGAGAGCAGCTGTAACAAAAGGCTGTGGCAGCAAACCTACCGCAGATGTATCCTGTGCGAGCAATGCGGCCACTTCAGTCGCCTCGGATTTAAACTCAATATTCACTTTATCGGTAAGGCCGTTCTGCTTAAGAAGATATCGAAGAACATATTCGGGAGTAGAACCCGCACCGGTTGTATATACAGTATGACCCTCAAGATCGCTCATTTTACGGATGCTCTTATCTCCGCTTACCATATAAAGCACCCCGAGAGTGTTTATATCAATGACAGAGATCGCTCCGTTTGTCTTGTTGTACAGTACAGATGCCACATTTGCAGGTATCAGTGCAATGTCGATATCCCCTGAAACTATAGACGATAGCAGAACATCCGCCTGCGTCTCGATGGTAAAGCTATACTCTTCACCACTTTTTTCATGTATCATTTTAATGATACCGATGGAAGTAGGCCCTTTAAGTGAGCCTACACGGATCTTCGTTTCATCAGGTCCCCCGGATGTCTTTGCGCACCCTGCCAGCATAACTGACATAAGGATCAGTGCAATGATCCCTCTTACTGGTTTTTTCATAATTAACTCCTTTCCACTCAGCACGAAGCTTTGTTATCAGACAGTGATTATTTATTTACCGGTTACTTCAAATTTGTATCCTATCCCCCAGATGGTCTTGATGCTGTCACCGCGTTCGCCGAGCTTGGCGCGAAGTTTTTTAACATGAGTATCTATTGTTCTGGCATCGCCGAAATAATCGTAATTCCATACAGAATTAAGGATCTTTTCTCTCGAGAGGGCAACATCCTGGTTCTCCATAAAAAATGAAAGAAGTTCAAACTCTTTGTAACTGAGTTCCACTTCACGGTCATCTATGAGCACGCGGTGCGAAAGCTTGTCTATGACAATGCCGCCTGCTTCGATCCGCTCTGAAGCTTCATCTCCGGCTGTTCTTCTGAGGATCGCATTTACCCTGGCAACAAGCACTTTGGGGCTGAAGGGTTTTGATATGAATTCATCAACACCTAATGAAAAGCTTAGAAGTTCATCCTTTTCCTCGGATTTGGCTGTGAGCATAATGACAGGTACCTTGGATTCCTCCCTGATCCTTTTAAGGACTTCATATCCGTCAAGTTCAGGCATCATAACATCAAGTATGATAAGAGCGATGTCTTTTTCTTCATAGAAGCGATCCAGGGCTTCGCGGCCGTTAGATGCCTCGATCACGGAAAAATCATTACTTACAAGGAAGTCCCTGACGAGCTTTCTCATTCTTGATTCATCATCGACTACCAGTATCTTC
>JAEEGL017427558.1_pt1 | contig 37210 bp, 43 predicted proteins | sample 9134231 | NCBI WGS metagenome assembly JAEEGL01 (sample SAMN16246548, study PRJNA631951) | gut metagenome | biome: gut microbiome; feature: rumen; material: fiber-attached | host: Bos | place: Iran: Karaj | collected 2018-10 | reverse complement strand
TTGTTTATTTTATTATATATTTATAGTATAATATCTACGGAAAGAAGGAAAAGATTATGAAAATATTAGCAGTAAATTGTGGTAGTTCATCATTAAAATTTAAAATGTATGAAATGCCTGAAGAAGAAGTATTAATTTCAGGACTTTTTGAAAGAATTGGAGATAAAGGTTCTAGTTATACCATTAAAGTAAATGGTGAGAAATATAGTAAGGAAGAAGATCTTCCTACACATACTACAGCTTTTGAAATCCTAGTTGAAGAATTAAAGAAGAATAAGATTATTAAGAAACTAAGTGAAATCAAAGGTGTAGGTCATAGAATAGTACAAGGTGGAGCATACTTTGATAAAAGTGTTGAAGCTGATGAAGATGCGGTAGCTAAGATTCAAGAATTAGCAACACTTGCACCACTTCATAATGCAGCAGCTATAACTGGTATTAATGCTGCTAAGGAAGTTATTCCTGATGCTATGCAAACAGTTACATTTGATACAGCCTTCCATCAAACAATGGAACCAGAAAATTATATGTATGCAGTTCCATATGAATGGTATACAGATTATAAAGTAAGAAAATATGGTGCACATGGTACTAGTCATAAATATATCGCAGCAAGACTTAATGCAATTTTAGGAAAAACTAATACGAAGTTAATTACATGCCATATTGGTAGTGGAGCAAGTATCTCTGCTATTGAAGATGGACGTTGTATTAATACATCAATGGGTCTAACTCCAAATGCTGGACTTATGATGGGTACTCGTTGTGGAGATGCTGATACTTCAATTGTTACTTATATTATGGGTAAAACTGGTATGACTCCAAAAGAAATGGATACCATTCTTAATAAGAAGAGTGGACTTTTAGGTATCAGTGGTGTATCAGGAGATTCTCGTGATATTGAAGAAGGAATCATTAAAGGTGATGATAGATGCTTACTAGCTCAAAAGATGTATGTAAGAAGAATTATTAACTATATTGCAATGTACTATTTTGAACTAGGTGGCGTAGATGCAATTGCTTTCTCTGCTGGAGTAGGAGAGAATTCTATTCGTACAAGAAAAGATATTATGGAAGGCTTAAAAGTATTAGGAATTGTTCCTGATTATGAAGCTAATAACACCCGTGGAGAAGAAATCTTAGTTACAACAGAAGAATCTAAGATTCCATGTTATGTTATTCCAACTGATGAAGAAGTAATGATAGCACGTGATTCATATAACCTATGTAAATAGATTGGAATGATTATATGTTTAAAAAGATTTATGATTTGATTAAAAAATACGATAACATTGTTATTGCACATCATATAGGGGTTGATCCTGATGCAATGGCTTCAACTGTAGGATTAAAGAATAGTATTCTATTAACTTTTCCTAACAAGAAAGTAAGATTAGCAGGATCTGGTAGTAATAGATTTTCATATTTTGGAAAACTTGATAAACCAGAAGAAGTAGTTCCAAACACTTTGTTAATTGTTTGTGATACACCTGATATTAGAAGAATTGATGGTGCTGGAGAATTAAGCCAATATAGTGATATTATTAAACTAGATCATCATCCATTCATTGAAAAGTTTAGTGAATATGAATATATTGATACAGAAGCAAGTTCTGCTGCGCAAATTGTTCTTGAACTTATTAATGAAACAGAATTATTAATGGATAAAGAAATTGCTAGTCAATTATTTTGGGGAATTGTATCTGATACTAATCGTTTTATGTTTAGTTGTACATCTAGTAAAACTTTCCATTTAGTTGGCGATTTAGTTAAGAAATATGATTTAGATGTAGCTGAACTATATAAACCTTTATATGCAAGACCAATTAGTGAAGTAAGACTAGAAGGTTATATTTCATCTAATATGTTTGTTACGGCTAATGGTGTTGGTTATATTAAGATTAGTGATCAACAATTAAATGAATTTCATACAGATGCAGCTGCACCTGGTAATATGATAGGTGACTTTAATTATATTGATGAAGTAATAATTTGGTTATTTGTTACAGAAGATGTTAAGAATAATAACTATCGTATTAGTATTAGAAGCCGTGGACCAGTTATTAATAAGATTGCTGAAAAGTATAATGGCGGTGGACATGCATTTGCTAGTGGCGCTAAGATAACTGATTTGAATGATGCTGATAAATTAATTGGTGAATTAGATGCTTTATGCAAAAAATATAATAAAGAATTGAAAGAGGAAAGTGATAAGAATGAAGATTAATACTTCAGAACTTAGTATTATAGCAACAAGGCGTAGTCAATATCCAACATTGGGCTTACCTGAGTTTTTACTTGTAGGACGTAGTAATGTTGGTAAAAGTAGTTTTATTAATACAATCCTTGGAAGAAATAATTTAGCAAGAACATCAGCTACACCTGGTAAAACGCAAACATTAAACTTTTATTTAGCAAATAATATGTTCTATTTAGTAGATGTTCCTGGTTATGGATATGCATCTGTTAATCGTGAACAACAAAAGAAATTAGGTTTAATGATTGAAGAATATCTTGCTAAAAGAGAAGAATTAAAAAGAGTCTTCATGATTGTTGATTTCCGTATTAAACCAACAGAAGATGATGTACTAATGTATCAATACTTAAAGTATTATGATATTCCCGTAACATTAATTCTTAATAAGACAGATAAAGTTGGTTCTAGTAAACATGATAAGAATTTAAAAAATATTTTATCAACATTAGATTTGTCTAAAGAAGATAACTATATCGAGTTTTCAAATGTTTCTAAAGAAGGTAAAGATACTGTTCTTGATTTAATTGAATTGTTAATTGATGAAGACGGCGATGAGTTATTTGAAGAAGACGAAGTAGAAGAAGAGGATGAGACAATATAGAGAGTTTATAACTCTCTTTTTTCTTGACAATAAATGTAATTTATCATAAAATTAAATTGAAAATAGGAGGAAATTATTATGGGTTTAGAAAGATTCCGTAAAGGATTATTTGGCAGTGATTCTGACGATGAAATGGAAGAATCAGTTAATGAAACTCCACAAGTAGTTGCTACTCCAAATGTAGGTGGCATTGAAAATAATAAAATGATTTTGTTTGAGCCACGTGCTTATTCTGAAAGTCAACAAATTGCGAATTACCTAAAGAGTAATAATGCCGTTATTGTTAATTTAAAAAGAGTAACACCAGATCAAGCTAAAAGAATTGTCGATTTTATATCAGGTACTTTATATGCTATTGAAGGTGGATTAGAAAAATTAGGTGGAGGAATCTTCCTTTGTACACCACATGATGTATATGTAGAAGGTAAGATTACCGATGAAAATCCAAACAAGGGAAAAGAAAAGAAACGCGAAGACGAGAAACAACAAGAAGATGAAATTGATTGGTAAGAATAGTTGCTAACTATTCTTTTTTTTTATATAATTAAAGTGAATAAATAGAGGTGTGTCATGGATGAGACTGAGCTAATACCTAAGAAGAAAAATGATAAACTACTATGGATAATCCTTAGTGGTTTCTTCCTTTTAACAACAATCGTCTTAGGTTTTTTATATGTAACAAAAAAAGATAAAATGACTGTAGTCTTTGTTGATAGAAATGATAACATCGTTATTGAAAAAGTAAATAAAGGGGATAAGGTTAGTAAGAAAGAAGTTAATGATCATGATTTTTTGGGCTGGTATTATAACAGTATGGAGTTTGATTTTAACACTAAGATTGATCATGATTATATTTTAATTGCGCATTATGATGATAGAAAAGTATTTACGGTTACTTTTGATACTAATGGCGGTAATAAAATTAATCCTGTTAAAGTAAAAGAAAATGATAAAGTAATAGAGCCTGAGATGCCAATTAAATCAGGCTATTTATTTACGGAATGGACTTTAAATGGAAAGACATATGACTTTAATACTCCCGTTACAAAGGATATTACATTAAAGGCTCTATGGCGTGTTCATGATAATTCTATTATTGTTCGTTTTGATACAAATGGTGGTAGTACTATTAAGAGTCAAAAAGTTAAAATAGGTGGAGTAGCTAAGAAACCTATTAATCCAACTAAGTATGGATATAACTTTAAAGAATGGCAATTAAATGGTAAAACTTATAACTTTAATAGTGTTGTTAATAGTAATATTACTTTAAAAGCAGTATGGATAGAAAAATCTAAAGTAACATTATCATTTAATAGTGATGGTGGTAGTAGTGTTAGTAGTAAAAAAGTTTATGTTAATGAAAAAGTAGGTACATTACCTACACCAACAAGAAGTGATTATGTTTTTATTAGATGGGATTTGAATGGTAAAACGTTTAATTCTAATAGTATGATTAGTAAGAACACAGAAGTAAAAGCGATATGGAAGATGGTTGACGATTATAATTATGATAATGCTCTAAGTGCTATTAAAGCTAATTATAAAGTTACTAAGGATGGAGAAGTAATTAATGTTACTAGTAAGGGTTGCACAATTACTCATGATAATATAACTACTAGTACAAATACAATTACTTTTCACATTACATGTGGTAATAAGTCAGGAACAAAGACATCTAAAGCTAGTATTCAAACATCAGATGGTAATCCAAGAACTAAAACAATTAATTATAATACAAGATGCTTGGGCTATATAACTATTCCTAAAATTAAAGATGTTGTTAATAGTATATGTGTTAGATGGCCTGATAAATCAAAATACTCAGGAGCAGAAACAAATAATGTAAATACTGGTATATATACTTTACCATCTTCTAATTATCCATCTATTAAGAATGGTAATTTAATTCTCGCTGCACATTCAGGTACAGCGTCTATTTCGTATTTTAAAACGCTTTATAAATTATCGATTGGTGATAGTGCATCTATTAAGTTTAATGGTAATACATATACATATGTTATTAAAAATATTTATTATGTTGAAAAGACGGGTACTGTTAGGATATCCAGAAATCCATCTAAGACAACATTAACTCTTATTACATGTACTAAGGATGATGAAACTAAACAAACAGTTTATATCTTAGAATTACATGACATTGATGGTGTTTCATATCAATAAAAAGAAAGCAACTTTGTTGCTTTTTTTCATTAATGAAGGTATACTTGTTATAGAATAGGGTGATAAGATGAAAAATGATAAAAGTCGATTAAAATCTTTTATTATCATGAGTGCTGGCGCACTTCTTGTCGTTTTTGCGATAGGCTTATTACTATATGATCGTTTTTCGTTAGTTAAAGACGAAGTATTTACGGATATTGCAATGCAACAAGAAGAAGAAAAACTTAATAATAAATTAAAAGATGGTAATGATATAGATGATACTGGTGATGATATTGTTGATGATGATCCTACTAATAATAGTGGTAGCACAAAGAAAAAGACATCAAAGAAATATACTGGTAAAGGAAGATATTTAGGTTATTTATCAATACCCAAAATAAATCTTTATGCAGGTGTTCCATGGAAAGATTCATCACTTAATAATGTTGAATATGGTGTTTATACTTTACCAATATCTAATTATCCAGATATGGCTAATGGTAATTTAATATTAGCTGCCCATTCTGGTAATTCCAATATTTCTTTCTTTAGAAATCTATGGAAATTAAAACTTGGTGATGTTGCTAGTGTATCTTATAATGGTAAGACATATAGTTATAAGATTGTTGATATATACTATGTAGAAAAGACAGGTACAGTACAAATAAAAAGAGATAATAAGAAAACTGTTCTTACTTTAATAACATGTACAAAGAATAGTAGTACCCAACAAACTGTATATATCTTAGAATTATATGCAATAGATGGAGTTAGTTATGGTTAAGTTTACAGGAATTATGAGCTTAGTAATATATTTATTCTTTCTTATAGTTCTTGTATATAACTTACATAAAAAGAATAAAATTATTAAGGGACTCTTTGCTTTATTAATTGTTGCTTTTGTAGCAATACTATTACAATATAATGAATCAGCATTAGATAGTGTTTTATCACTAGTAGTTAGATATATCTATTATCCAAGTTTTGCAATCTTTATGTTAGTTGTATTTATGTCATTGGGTATTATGTTATACACGATCTTTGGTGATAAATTAAGTGTTAAAACAAGAATTGTTAATTATATATTCTCTAGTTGGATTATTATTGCGTATATAATCTTTGTTTTATTAAGTTTAGATGTTACAAGTAGTCTAGCTTTATATACAGGTACTAGTCTTATATGTTTAAGATTTGTTACAAGAGGTTTTCTTGTATGGTTAATCGTTTTAATGGTTATGAAATCTTATCATTATTTTATGAATTTAAGGTGATTATATGACAGTAAGATATTTGTATATTAAATTCACAGGTTTATTATTAGTTATTGTAGGATTATCATATGCAATTACATCATTATATAATCTCTTTGGATACTTATATGGTGATATTATTGTTAATAATGGTAATACTATCTTAATGATTTTAGGATTAATAATACCATTCTTTATCTTTATCTTTGGAGTATTCTTCTTTGTATATTATGATAATGATGTAACAAAAGTTAATAAACTAATTTTAGCTTTATCAATAAGTGTTATTGTAATGGGATTATTAATAATTATTCTTAAGAGTAATTATTTTGTTAAAAATCATTTTGGTATTGCGCAAATAGTATATTTCTTACATCCTTCTATGGGCTATTCAGCACTAATAGTAGGTATCATGTCCTTAGTGGCAACAATTAAATATAAATTATAAAAAAGACAATAGTAATATTGTTTTTTTTATGTTAAAATAAGTTCGGTGATTTAGATGAAATTAGAAATTAAAAATCTATTTGTTCATGCAGAAGATAAAAAGATTTTAAATGATTTTAATTTAGTTATAGATAAAGGTGAAGTTCATGCTATAATGGGCCCTAATGGTACTGGTAAAAGTACTTTATCAAAAGTAATAATTGGTAATGATCATTATGTTATTGATAAAGGGGATATCCTTGTTGATGGTAAAAGTATTAAGAAGATGCCAACGTATGAGCGAGCAAGAATGGGAATATTCTTATGTTTTCAATCGCCTGTTAGTATTGATGGTATATCAAATAGTGAATTTATAAGAACAGCGATGAATTCTAACTCTGATAAACCAGTTGGACTATATCAATTCATTAAAGACTTAGAGAAGAATATTGATGATCTTAAAATGGATAAAGATATGATTCATAGAAGTCTTAATCAAGGTTTCTCAGGTGGTGAAAGAAAGAAGAATGAAATTCTACAAATCTTAATGTTAAAACCAAAACTAATTATCTTTGATGAGTTAGACTCTGGACTTGATGTTGATAGTTTAAAAATCGTTTGTGATAATATAAATAAATATTTAGAAGAATATCCTGATACTTCTGTATTATTTATTACACACTACACAAGAATCTTAAATTATGTTAAACCAACACATGTTCATATGATGAATAATGGAACAATTGTTAAGAGTGGTGACTTTAATTTAGCTCTTGAAATCGAAAAGAATGGTTATGAAGAGAAATGAAAGAGTTAGTATTAAATAAAGGTGATGAACCTATTCTTGAAAATGATACATATATTTTAAATATTGATAAAGAAATAGGTAATAATGTTAATGTAAAAGGTGATTGTAAGCTAGTTATTATCTCTAATAGATATGATATAAAGATTAATTTTTGGATTAATAATGATAGTTCATTAGTAGTTAATTGTATTGCTAAAAATGCAAGTAGTGATATTAAAGTTAAACTATGGACTAATAGTAAAATAATCTATAATTATGGATTAATAAGTGATAAAGATAGTATCAATAATTATGATATTACACATTGTCCAACAAATGATTCTGAAAACTCATATAGTGAAATCAATAATGGATGTATTAATCTATCTAATAATAAATTACATATAAAAATTGATGGTAGAGTTTATAAGGGCGAAACAGGCGTTAATTGTATCCAAAATAGTAAAATAATTAATTATGGAAATGGAGATTCTAAAATAATCCCTAACTTATTAATTGATAGTAATGATATATATGCTAGTCATTCAGCATATATCGGTAATATAGATAAAGAAACAAAGTTTTACCTGGAAAGTAGAGGTTTAACAGATGAAGAGATTAATAATCTTTTTGTTAAATCTATTGTTTTAGGTAAAATGGAGTTAGGTGAAGAAGCAAGTTTATTTAATGAAAAATTAAAAGAATGGTGGTGAAGTTATGAATAGAGAAGACTTTCCAATACTATCCGATGATCTAATATATTTTGATAATGGAGCAACGACACTAAAACCTATGAGTGTTATTGAAAGTGGTATTGAATATTATACAAAGTATTCTGCTAATGCTCATCGGGGAGATTATGATATCTCTCAAAAAGTAGATAGTTTATATGAAGCAACAAGAGATTTAGTAAAAGAATTTATAAACGCAAGTAGACGCGAAGAAATAGTCTTTACTAGTGGTGCAACAGAATCTTTGAATATGATTGTTTTTGGTTTTATGAAAAACTATCTACATAAAGGTGATGAAGTATTATTAACTAAAACAGAACATGCTAGTAATGTTCTTCCATGGTATCGATTAAGAGATGAAATAGGAATTGAAATTAAGTTTATTGAACTAGATAATTTATCTGTAACTTTAGATAATGTAAAAAAAGCAATTACTGATAAGACTAAAGTAATCAGTTTAGCAAGTATTACAAATACTATTGGAGATACGAGACCTATAAAAGAGATTTGTGAATTAGTTCATCCAATGGGAATACTAGTTGTTTGTGATGGATGTCAATCTGTTCCTCATACTAGAACTAATGTTATTGAAACAGGTGTTGATTTCTTAGTGTTCTCAGCGCATAAAATGTTAGGACCAACAGGTATTGGTGTATTGTATGGTAAATATGAATTACTTGAAAAGTTAGAACCAACTAAACTTGGTGGTGGTATGAATAGTGTCTTTGAATGTGATCTATCATATGAGAATAAGGACCTTCCATATAGACTTGAAGCAGGTACCCAAAATATCGCTGGTATCTTAGGCTTAAGAAAAGCAATTAAATACATTAATGAAATAGGTATTGATAATATTCATAAATATGAATTAGAACTAAGAAATTATTTTGTTAACAAATTAAGTGAAGTAAATGATGTTATTATCTATAACAAAGATATTAATAGTAATACTATTTTATTTAATATTAAAGATATCTTCTCACAAGATACAAGTAGATATTTAAATCATTATCATATTTGTGTTAGAGCAGGTAATCATTGTGCTAAAATGGTTAAAGATTTAATAGGTGTTGCTAATACTTGTCGTATTACTTTATACTTCTATAATACTAAAGAAGAAGTAGATAAGTTTATTGATGTTATAAAGAATAGAGAAGATTTAATGAAGGTGATTATTGATGGATAATGATTTAAGAAGAACAATCATTATTGATAACTTTCAAAATCCAACTAATAAAAAAACAATTGATGATGATAGTTTTGTATCAGCTAATACACATAGTGATTCGTGTATTGATAATGTAACATTATTTGTTAAGTTTAATGGTGATTTAATAGAAGATGTTTACTTTGATGGTGAAGCATGTGCAATAACAACATCTGCAACATCAATTATGATTCAAAAGATAATTGGTAAAACTGTTGATGAAGCACTATCTTTAATGGATAACTACTATAACATGTTAGATGAAAAAGAGTATGATAAAGATTCTTTAGAAGAATTAAATGCATACGATGAAATGTATAAGCAACCTAGTAGAAAGAAATGTGCGATGTTACCTTTTGAAACACTAAGAAAAGCAATAATAAAATATAAAGAAAATAAATAGTTTATTTTCTTTTTTTATGATATAATTTAGTCTTGAAAAGAGGGATAATATGCAATTACCTGATTTAGTGAAAGCAAGAAAAAGAACGAAAGATAAAGTTAATATTGAACATTATAAATTAGAAGATAAATATAAAGAACTAGGTAAAAACAAAACATATCATGTTAAAACTTATGGATGTCAAATGAATGAACATGATAGTGAGAATATCTGTGGTTTACTAGATTCTTGTGGTTTTACTAAGAATGATGATATGGAAAGTGCTGACTTAATTATTCTTAATACTTGTTCAATTAGAGAGAATGCACATAATAAGGCATTTGGAATGTTAGGAAGACTAAAACACTTAAAAGATAAGAGACCTAATGTCATAGTAGCTGTCTGTGGTTGTATGGCACAAGAAGAAGTAGTTGTTAAAGAAATCCTTTCTAAATATCGTAATGTTAATTTTATCTTTGGAACTCATAACTTATATGATTTACCAAGGTTAATTAGTGAATGTTATAAGAATCCTAAAACTAATGTATGTGTTTTATCAGAAGAAGGTAATATTGTTGAAGATTTGCCAGTAAGACGTGTTAATAGTTATAAAGCTTATGTCAATATTATTTATGGTTGTGATAAATTTTGCACTTATTGTATTGTTCCTTATACAAGAGGTAAACAAAGAAGTAGAAGAATGGAAGATATCTTATCAGAAGTACGCAAGTTAAAAGAAGATAATTACATGGAAGTAACTTTGTTAGGCCAAAATGTTAATGCTTATGGTAAAGACTTAGATGAAGGTTATGATCTTGCTGACTTACTTCTTGAAGTTAGTAAAATAGGTCTTCCTCGTGTAAGATTTATTACAAGTCATCCTTGGGATTTTACTGATCGAATGATTGAAGTAATTAAGAATAATAAAAATATTATGCCTTATATTCACCTACCTCTACAATCTGGTAGTGATAAAATCCTAAAACTAATGGGTAGACGTTATAATCGAGAATCATATAAAGAATTATTTAATAAATTAAAAAGTATTGATGGAGTATCTATTACTACGGATATCATAGTAGGTTTCCCAGGGGAGACCGAGGATGACTTTAATGATACTCTTGATATGGTTAACTACTGTAAGTATGATGGAGCATTTACCTTTATTTATTCACCACGTGTTGGAACTCCAGCCGCTAAACTTATGGAAAAAGATAGTCTAACACTAAAAGAAAAAGAACAAAGATTATATAAATTAAATGAACTTATTAATAGTTATTCACTAGAATCTAATAAAAAGATGGAAGGCAAGACTTATAAAGTTTTAGTAGAAGGAGATAGTATCAAGGATAAAGAGTTGTTTGGTTATACCGAAACTAGTAAATTAGTTAACTTTACTGGTAAGGGTGATCTTGTTGGTAAAATAGTTAATGTTAAAATAACTTCTGCTAAGAGTTTTAGTTTAGATGGTGAAGTAGTTGAATAATAAAGAAATACTAGATAAGGTTTATGAAATTATTAAGGAAATAGAAAATAGTTCTGAATATCAAAAATATTTATTATTAAAAGAAGATATTAATAAGAATAAAGATTTAGTTTTATTAATAAATGAAGTAAGACAATTAAATAAAGATTATACTCATAAATTAGTAACTAAGAAAGAATTAGATAAAAAAAGTGATGAACTTAATAATCATCCTTTGTATCGTGAATATTTAAATACGATATCTAATATTAATAATGAATTATCTATAATTGAGAATACGATTAATAAATATTTTCAAGATAAGTTAGAAGATTAGTCTATAATTATAAATTATAGACTTTTTTAATATTTATTAGTAAAATAATAATAGGTGGAATATGAAGTTAACTAATGATTACAAAGATTATGAAATAATAGATAGTAGTAATGGTATGAAACTAGAAAGATGGGATAAATACTATTTACTTAGACCAGATCCACAGGTTATATGGAATAATGGTGATTTAGAGACTAAATATAAAGATTTAATTCATAGTGTATATTATCGTAGTAATAAAGGTGGAGGTCATTGGGAAAATAAAAAGAATCTACCTAGTAATTGGACGATTAAATATCATGATTTAGTTTTTAATATTAAACAAATGGGTTTTAAACATACAGGACTATTTCCAGAACAAGCTTATAACTGGAATTATTTAATGGATAAGATAAGTCATTGTAATAGAAAGATTAAAGTCTTAAATTTATTTGCTTATACTGGTGGTGCTACGATTGCCTGCCTTAAAGCAGGGGCTCATGTTACACATGTAGATTCTTCTCGTGGTATGGTTGATTGGGCAAAAGAAAATGTTAAAAGTAATAAATTAGATGAAACAATGGTACGTTATATTGTTGATGATGTAACAAAGTTTGTAAGTCGTGAGATAAGACGTGGTAATAAATATGATGCCATTATTATGGATCCTCCTGCATTTGGTAGAGGAGCTAATGGTGAAGTATGGGATATCGAAAAAGATTTATATAATTTATTAAATCTTTGTAAAGAAGTACTTAGTGATGATCCTTTATTTGTTCTAGTAAATTCATATTCAGGATTATCTCCATCACTTCTTGATAACTTACTTCGTCTAACCATTAATAAAGATAATAATGGATGGATTACTTGTGATGAGATAGGATTACCTATTAAGAAAAATAACCTTATCTTACCGTGTGGTATCTATGGAAGAATTGATTATGAATAACTTAGAAATTTTATATGAAGATAATCATGTAATTGTTGTTTATAAACCTGTTAATATTCTTAGTCAAAGTGATATTACAGGGGATCCTGATATGTTAACAATGGTTAAGAGTTATATCAAAGAGAAATACAATAAACCAGGTAATGTTTATGTAGGTTTAGTACATCGACTTGACAGGGTAACTAGCGGGCTTATGGTCTTTGCTAAAACAAGTAAAGCTGCTAGTAGATTATCTAAAGATATTAGAGAGAATAACTTCAATAAAAACTATTTAGCAATCGTTCATGGAAAAGTAAATGATGATACTTATCAAGATTATATTCTTAAGAAAGATGACTTTTCGTCAAAAATTGACAAAAATGGCAAACTTGCTATATTATCTTTTAAATTATTAGAGTATAATGAAGATAGGGATATCTCGTTAGTTGATATAAAACTAGAAACAGGTCGTCATCATCAAATAAGAGTTCAATTCTCATCAAGAGGGCATGCTTTAGTTGGTGATAAACGTTATGGTAACGATAATTATAAGACGTTGGGCTTATGTGCATACCATATAGAATTTATGCATCCTGTTAAAAAAGAGATTATGGCTTTTACTAGATATCCACATGAAGATATCTGGAATTTTAAATGTTTGGAGGAATTAAAATGAAAAAGAAATTTATGGCAGCATTAGTAATGGTTCTTGCAGTAGGTGTTATATTTACAGTTGTTAGTACAAAGTTATCACAAAAACCACAAGAAGATGAGATTGAGGTAATGACATTACTTTCTGGATGGAAAAAGAATGTTGAAACTGATCATAAAATGACAATTTATGGTGTATATTTATTATCAACAGATCTTGATAGTGATATTTCACATGATTATTATTGTGCTACTGATGATTGTTACTTCGTAGTTGGTAATGATAATTATGCAATTATTTATGATAATGGTTACTTAATATATAGTGTTATTGATAGTACATTTATTCCTATTGATACTAAGTATGATTTAGAAACTGTTCAGATGATTGTTAATGATGGTATTTTATATGGTATGGTATTTAGAAATAATGATAATGATTTCTATTATGATTTAAATACTAAAGATTATTATTTAATAAATAATGATTGTATTATTGATTATGATACAAGATATGTTATTAATAAGAATTTAATCTTACATGAAAAAGATAATAAATATTATCTATATGATTTCATTAAAGATGAGATTGTTATTGAAGCTCCATTTATTGAACTTAATTATTTAGAAGTTGCTAATGATTATTATTTAGTAACATATGATAAGAATAATAAATCACTAGCAGTATATAATTCTAAATTACAAAAGGTAGATGCTATTAATACTAAGAATATTACAATGTATAATAATTTATTTGTTATGACATATGATAATAAAACATTTGTTGTTAAGAATACAAGTGGTGAAATTGTTAAAACAAGTATTAGTTATGATGACATTAAAGAATTTGTTGGTGGTTATGTAATAGCTCTTAAAAACGATAATATTGTTGTTGTTAATATTAATGATGAAATTGTTAAAGAAATTCCTCTTAATGGACGTGATTATGTTAGTGTAAGAGGGGAATTAGTTGATAATTATGGAGAGGCTATTTACTTTTACTTTGATGATGGTGAAGAAGAAGTAGAATCATTCTTTAACCCTATTACTTTCGAATATTCAGAAAAAACATATTAATTGAAAAAAGTCTTGCAATTTATTCATTTTATGTTATAATTTTATGAGTAATCCGCTGTTTATGTTATAAACTTTTCATTGAGTTTTTAAATAAGATTATGATTAGAAAAGGAGATTTTATAATGAACGTAATTGATAAGATTGAAAAAACACAATTAAATCCAAATGTTCCTGAATTTCGTGTTGGTGATTTAGTTAAGGTTGATGTTAAGATTATCGAAGGTAAACGTGAGAGAATTCAAGCTTACGAAGGTGTAGTTATTTCTCGTAAAGGTTCAGGATTAAATGAAACATTTACAGTAAGAAAGACTTCAGCTGGTGTAGGAGTAGAAAGAATTTTCCCAGTACATTCACCTAAGATTGCTTCTATAACTGTTGTTCGTCATGGTAAAGCAAGACGTGCTAAGTTAACATTCTTAAGAAATCTAAAGGGTCAATACAAAATTGAAGAAAGAGCATAAAGATAAGGAAACCCTTATCTTTTTTGTTTATAAGGAGATAATATGAATAAAGTAGTTAAAGAAATATTAAGTTATGCTCTAATCATTGTAGCGGTTATTTTATTTAAAATATATATTATGTCCCCTGTAAGAGTAGATGGTGATAGTATGAATCCTACTCTAAAGAATGGTGATATTATGTTATTAAATGAAATAGGATACAGATTAAATGGGGTAGATCGCTTTGATATTGTTGTTATTAATAGTGGTGATGATGTAATTATTAAAAGAGTAATTGGCTTACCTGGAGAGAAAGTTGATTATAAAGATAACAAACTATATATTAATGATAAAGAAATATCCGAAGACTTTGATCATGAAGTAACCCATAACTTTGATTTTGAAGAAGAAATGAAAGTAAAAAAAATACCAACTGACTCATACTTTGTCGTTGGTGATAATAGAGGTAATTCTAAAGATTCAAGAATGATTGGTTTTATTAAAAAAGATCAAATAAGAGGAAAAGTTATTAAACAAATATTATTTCCATTCTCAAGATTTGGAAGTGTTAAATAGTAAAAAAAAGAGATATGAACTATTCAGCAATAGATTTCATATCTTTTTTATATTTCTTTGCTTCTCTTGTAGTTACCTTAACTTTTGTACCATCTTCAAGAGTTACATTTTGTAAGTTTAATTTTTGAACATGTCTTGTTGCATTAAGAGCATGACTTCTACGATTACCAAACATAGGTTTCTTACCTGTTACTTTGCTTGCCATTTATAATCCCTCCTTTTCGGGCTTCAACGTTATTAACTTTATCATAATCTTTATTATAAGTCAAACAAAATGATGGTATTTATAGTAAAAAAGTCATATAATTAATATGGTGATATTATGCAAAGATACTTTTGTGAACAATTAAATGGCAAGACTTTTACTTTATCAAAAGATGATAGTTATCATATTATGAAAGTTATGCGCATGAATATTGGTGATAATATTGAGATAGTTAATGATAAAAAGACTTATATTTCAAAGATAGTATCAATGAATCCTGTATGTTGTGAGATTGTTAATAAATTAGATGAAGATAATGAATTGAGTAGGAAAGTAATTATCTGCCAAAGTCTTGTTAATGAACAAAAGATGGATTATATCTTACAAAAAGGAACAGAACTTGGAGCATATTCATTTATTCCATATCTTGCTACTAATAGTGTTATTAAAGATAATGGAAAAAGTAATAAAAAGATTCTAAGATGGCAAAAAATAGTTAAAGAAGCTTCTGAACAATCAAAAAGAAATATTATTCCAAAAGTAATGGAATTTTACAGTATAAAAGATTTAATTAATATGAATTGTGACCTAAAAATCGTGTGTTCTGTGAATGAAAAAGTAAATAATGTGAAAAATATCATTCGTAAGTATCCAAAATGTGATACAATTATGGTAGTAATAGGTCCGGAAGGCGGATTTACTAAATTAGAAGAAGAAACATTTATCAATAATGGATTTATCTTAGTTTCTTTAGGAAATAGAGTACTAAGAACGGAAACAGCATCGACTGTTGTTCTTAGTATGTTTAATTATGAATGGATGGTGTAACAATGAATTTTACAACAAGTGAAATTATATTATTAATAATAATCGTTAGTGTTATTTTAATTGTCTTTGTAATATTAACAATTTTAGATATTAAAGATTATTTAAGAGGTAAGAATAGAAATGTTATTATTACTGAGGAAGAAGAGAACTTTACTAACGTTAAAGAAAATAATACATTAGTTGTTAATAATATCGAAGAAGAAAAGAAATATGAAATTAACAAGAAGAATGTTGAAATTATTAAAGCTAATGATAAACCTTTAATTGAAGAGAGTGAAATTGTCTTTGAAGAAGAAGATATAGATCCATTCTATGAAGAAGAGGAAGTTGTAGTTCCAACTAAAGAAGAAGTAGTATATAAAGATGTTATTGATCATGAAGAGGCAAGAGAAGAAATTAACAAAGTATCAAAAGAATTAATGGTTGAAGAAAATGAATCTTTATCTAATACAATCACTAATTTTGAAATGGAACAAGAAGAAAATGCGATTATTAGTTTAGATGAACTAATGAAAGTAAGTGATCGCTTATATGAAGATAATGAACCAACACAATATGATGATGGTAATGAACCAATAACGATTGATGAAGTTATTAATCGTTATAACGATGTTAAGAACAATAAAGAGGAAGAAGTAGTCGTTAAAGCAGTAGATACTGTTCGTGATGTTGCTACTGATATGGTAGTTGAAGAAGAAGAGGATTTCTTAACAGATTTAGAAATTGCTCATGATAATTTAAGAAGGTAATTGTATTATCATAAAAATGTGATATAATATGCAAAAGAGGTGAGAGATATGATCCTAATATCTTGTACAACAATTCAAAGTTTAATGGATATGGTTAACAAATATTTAACAACACCATTAAAGGTTATCGCTGTAATTGTATTTCTAGTATTTACAACATTAGAATATTCTAAAGTTGTTTTTAGTGGTGATGGATCATTTAAGAAAGCTAATGAGAATACATTAAAGAGATTCTTAGGTGTCTTACTTTTATTCTTTGCACCAGATATTATAAATGCGGTTCTAAAATGGGCCGAAATTAGTTCATGTAAATTATAAAGAATTATGTTTATAATTCTTTTTTCTTTTAGGAGGATTTATGAAAGTAAAAGGAATATCGTTGGGTTGTAAAGTAAATACTTATGAAAACGAATATATTCTAAGTTGTTTTAAAAATAAAGGTTATGAAATAGTTAATGATAATGCCGATATCTATATTATTAATACTTGTAGTGTAACTAATCAAAGTGACGCTAAATCAAGAAAGGTAATTAATCGTATTGCAAGAGAAAATCCTAATAGTGTTATTGTTGTAATGGGATGTTTTATTGAAGCTAATAAAGATTATGATAATGATAGTATCAGTATTATTATTGGTAACAAAGATAAGAATAAAGTTGTTGAACTTGTTGAAGAATACTTAAGTAATAATAAAAAGATTAAAAGATTATATCCGGATTTTGATAAAGACTTTGAAGATATGTTTATAAATAATATGTATGGAAGAACTAGAGCTTTTGTTAAAATTCAAGATGGATGTGAGAACTTTTGTAGTTACTGTATAATTCCATATACAAGAGGTAAATGTAGGAGCAAAGACCATGATACAGTTCTTGATGAAATTAATTGTTTAGTAAATAATGGATATCAAGAAATAGTACTTACAGGTATTCATACAGGTCACTATGGAGAAGATAGTGGTGTAACATTCCCTAGTTTACTTGTAGATATTCTAAAGATAAAGAAGTTAAAGAGACTTAGAATATCATCAATTGAAATAACAGAACTTAATGAAGACTTTATTGAAGTATTTAAAAATAGTGATGTTATAGTACCCCATTTACATATTCCCCTTCAAGCAGGAAGTGATCCTATTCTTAAATCAATGAATCGTAAGTATGATTTAGATTATTATCGTAATAAGATTAAAGAACTAAGAGACGTTAAACCTGATTTATCTATTACAACGGATATTATTGTAGGATTCCCAGGTGAGACTGATCTTATGTTTAATAACACATTAGAATTCGCAAGAGAAATTGGTTTTAGTAAAATCCATGTCTTCCCTTATTCAAGGCGACATGGTACTAAAGCTGATAGTATGCCTAATCAAATAGATGAACAAATTAAAAAAGAAAGAGTTACCAAATTAATTGAATTAAGTAATGAAATGGAAAAAGAATTCTTAGATAAATATATAGGAAAAGAAGTAGAAGTTCTTGTTGAGACAGTTAAAGATAATATATCAAGTGGTCATACTGGTAACTATCTTGAGGTTAAAATTAATAAAGAATTAGAACATAATAAAATGTATAATGTAATTATCAAAGAAAGAATAGATAACTACTTAATTGGTGAAATAAAATAACATTGTAGAATAATCCATTATATTGTATTATATTAAGTGAGTGGTGAATTATGAAAATTAATAAACAAAGAAAAGATTATTTAAACTGGGATGAATACTTTATGGCAATTGCTAAATTATCTAGTATGCGTAGTAAAGATCCAGGAACACAAGTAGGAGCTTGTATTGTATCAAGTGATAATAGAATATTATCAATAGGTTATAATGGAGCCCCTAATGGGTTTCCTGATGATAATTTTCCATGGGAGCGAGAAGGAGACTTCTTAAATACTAAATATGCTTATGTATGTCATGCTGAAATGAATGCAATTCTAAATTATCGAGGAAATAGAAAAGAATTAGAAGGAGCTAAAATCTATGTTGATCTATTCCCCTGTAATGAATGTGCTAAATTAATCGTTCAAAGTGGTATTAAAGAAATAATTTATCTATCTGATAAACATAAAGGTGATGATAATGTCATCGCTAGTAAAAAGTTATTAGATGTTTGTGGTATTAAATATCATTTACTTAAGATGGATAAAAAAATTGACGTTGTATTAGAAAATGATAAATAATTTATTTATCATTTTTTTTGTTGTATAATTAAGATAGGTGATAGTATGAAAAATAAAAAGCCAATTATTTTTGCGGCACTACTATTTGTAATTTGTCTTACTATAGGTGGAACGATTGCATACTATACAAGTAGTGATACATTTAATAATATATTTAAAACAGGAACTTATGAGATTCAAACACAAGAGGTATTTGAAAGCCCAGATAATTGGACACCGGGAACGACAACACCAAAAACAGTAATAGCAACTAATAAAGGAACTACTCCAGCAGCAGTAAGAGTTAAATTAACACCTAGTTGGGTCGATAGAGATGGTAATCCGCTACCTTTACAAGATTATGATTATTTTGATGTTGTAAGCATTAACTTTAATGTTGATTTCTATAGAAGGTGGATATATCAAGATGGATATTATTACTATAAAAGAGCATTAAAAGAAAATGAAAGTACAACATCGTTGATAGATTCGGTAACGTTTAATTCTTATATAGAAATTGATAAAAATAAGAGTTGTGAAGAAGTAGATGGTATAAGAACATGTACAACAGAATATAATGATTATGCTGGTGGGAAATATACATTACAAGTTGATATTGAAACATGTCAATTCGATAAATATAAAGAGATATGGGATACTGATATATATCTACAAGAGTCAATTCCGGAATACTCAATGTTGATGCAACAAAGCGATAATGAGTCTTATACGTTCGGAAAACAAATGGGGCGTGGAAGATTTGAAAGTGTTGTAATGGTTGATGAAATTAATGTACCTTCTAATGCAATAGATAGTTGGGATGCATCAGAAGAGGGCGATGGCGAAGTAATTGCCTGGTATACCGACATTGATAATGATAATAGGTATGAATTATATATAGGCCAAGAAGGTGGCGTAAAAGCTAATATAGATAGTAGCTATTTATTCTTTTATTTTCCTCATCTTGAATTAATAGATTTAACAAATTTTGATACAACTAATGTCACAAACATGTCATACATGTTTATGAACGCTGGTGGTGCCTCTCAAACATTTAGTATAGTAGGGTTGGATAATTTTGATACATCTAATGTAATTAACATGGAGTCTATGTTTTGTACTGTAGGATCAAATGCTACAACATGGAATATTGGCAACTTAAATGGTTGGAATACATCGAAAGTAATTAATATGGGTTATATGTTCCAAGCTGCAGGTAACTATGCTACAACATGGTCAATAGGTGATTTGAGCACTTGGAATACGTCAAATGTTACCGATATGTCTTATATGTTTTATTATTCCGGTGCTAATTCCACGGATTATCATTTAGATTTGAGTAACTGGAATACATCAAAAGTTATATCGATGCAATCTATGTTTGGTTTTTCAGGACGATATTCTACAACGTGGAATGTTGGTGATTTAACTAATTGGAATACGTCAAGTGTTACGAATATGTCTCGTATGTTCCATGCTGTAGGATATGATACAGCAACATGGTCGGTAGGAAATATAGGAAATTGGGACGTTTCGAAAGTAACCGATATGTCATATATGTTTGACGGTGCTGGTAGAGAAAATACAACATTTAACTTGGATTTAAGTAGTTGGAATACGTCAAGTGTCACAAATATGCAATTTATGTTTAGTGGAGCAGGATATAATTCTACAACATGGTCGATAGGAAATTTAAGTAGCTGGGATACGTCAAGTGTCACAAATATGCAATATATGTTCCAAGGTGCAGGATATAATTCTACAACGTTTTCGATAGGTGATTTAAGTAATTGGGATACATCGAAAGTTTACAGCATGTTAAATATGTTTCAAGGTGCAGGTTATAATGCTGCTACCTGGGATATAGGAACTCTAAAAGTGTATGCAACGGATTTAAAATATATGTTTGAAAACTGTAAAAATGTTAAGGCTACAATAAATATTTATAGTAGGCCATCATTTATTACTAGGATGTTTACTAATGCTGCAACAGAAAACGGTTCTGAAATAATAGTTAACTATTCAAGTGCGGTAACAAATATTAATGGTATAATTTCAACAAAATCAAGTAATTCTAATGTAGTTAAAGGTGTTCAATTAGATTAGGGAGGATTTATGGAAAAGAAAAATAAGAAGTCATTAATCTTTTTAGTATTATTATTTGTAATTGGTATAACAGTAGGTGGAACAATAGCATACTTCTCAAGTAGAGATACTTTTAGTAATGAATTTAATACAGGGACGTATGTTATTCAATCACAAGAAAGATTTGAAAGCCCAGATGATTGGACACCAGGTACTACAACAGATAAAGAAGTTATCGTAACTAATAAAGGTACTACTCCAGCAGCTGTTAGAGTAAAACTAACTGAAAGCTGGAAAGATGCAGATAATAATCCGTTATCACTAATGGATGGTGATAACAATCTAGCAGCCATTATTAATTATGCTTTTGATAAGGATATTAAATGGGCTAAAAGCGGTAATTGGTATTATTATATTAGACCTCTTAATCAGGATGAAAGTACAACATCACTACTTGAATCTATAACATTTAATCCAAATGTTTCTATAGATGCAACAAAGGATTGTACAACAGATGATACTACACATGCCACAACATGTACAACAGAAACAAATGGTTATGGCGGAGGAACATATACATTAGTTGTCGATATCGAAACTTGCCAATATGATAAGTATCAAGAAATATGGAATACTAATGTTAGTATAACTCCAGCACCAGCACAAAGTAATGGTACACTAATGGTTCATCCATTGGGCCCAAATAACGGAACAACAAATACAACTTTTGGACATAATGTTAGCAAATTAAATTTTGAAGAGGTATCAATATATGACACTATAAGCATTCCTGATGATGCTATTGATAGTTGGGATGTATCAGAAGAACAAAATGGCAATGTAATGGCGTGGTATACTGATAAAGATAATAATGGAAAATATGAATTATACATTGGCCAAGAAGGCGGGGTAAGAGCAAATCCTAATAGTAAAGAGGCTTTTGCATGGTTTCAATATACTCCAAAAATGAATATGAAATATCTTGATACATCGCAAGTAGAAAGTATGGAAGATATGTTTGAATTTACTTGTTATGATAATAGTGGATGCACAGATACATTTGAAATAACAGGTCTAGAAAATTGGGATACATCAAATGTAACAACAATGGCAAATGCGTTTAGATATACAGGTAGAACAGTGAAAAAATGGCACATGAGTGATATAAGTAGCTGGAATACATCAAAAGTTACAACAATGGAGAATATGTTCTTATATGCTGCATGTTATTCTGATGATTTTAATATAGGAAACATTGGTAACTGGAATGTATCAAATGTCGAAAATATGAGTTATATGTTTTCTTGGGCCGGTTATAATGCTAAAAGATTCTATATTGGGAACTTAATTAATTGGGATACAAGGAAAGTAGAAAATATGAGTGGTATGTTTAATAGATCGTCCAATAGTTTTTATCAAGAATTTAATATAGGTACTTTAAATGTATATGCGGATAACATATATCAATTTTTATCCGGTGCATCATCAGTAAATGTAATATTAAATATACATAATAATCCAACAAATTACAGTTATGCCTTATCAAGCGCTGCAACGGAAGATGGAACACAAATCACTGTTAATTACTCAAGTACAACTGCAAATATAGATGCAATAATTGCTACTAAATCGTATAATTCTCATGTTGTTAAAGGCTCACAATTAGATTAATTTAAGAAAATGTTTGACAATTAAAAGTTTTTGTTTATAATAAAGTTATAAATATTTTGATTAGGACGAGACTGCTTAGGAAGTTTTAAGAGAGTTAGTGGTGGTGAGAACTAATAACTAAATAAGTAAGCTACTACCTATGAATAGGATATTAATAGTATCCCGGGATGACCGTTATCAGAATTAAGTTATAAAAAGGATGGTACCGTCTATATTTAGACTCCTTCACGTACCATTCTTTTTTTATATTTTAGGGGGATTTTTTATGAGATATTCAGAGGTTGATTCAATCTATAAGATTGATATTATTAGTTTTTTAAGAAACTATTTAGGAATTAGTGTTGATTCCTTAAAACAAAACAAATTAACACACAAAGATTTATTAGTTTTATTTCCAAATATTAAGTTGACAAGGATACCTTATGATATTGCTTATAAGAATCCAGATTTAGTTTATAGTGGAGAATATTTAATAGTTTATGATTGCAAACATGAATTAATTGTTTATCGTAATCCTATGCTTGATAATGTTTTAGATGATGTAGCAACAGATAATTATGAACAAAGAACATATATTGATCTTCCTACAGATTTAAGAAGTTTATCAAAGGATGAACTATTAAAACTAAGAAAAAAAGTTAGAGACAATAGGGAGTTTATTAAAGCTGATAATATTACAAAAGAAATAAGAAGAAAGAAAAGAAGGGAACCAAAACAATATCGTAAGAAATTAGAAAGATTACGATATAGAGATATGGAGGAAGATTTATGAAAAAGATTAAAGAGGATGAACGCTTAAATAAGTTAAATCACTCATGTGCTCACTTAATGGCGCAAGCTATTAAACATTTATATCCTGAAGCAAAATTTTGGGTAGGACCAGTAATTGATGAAGGCTTCTACTATGATATTGATTTAGGAGATAAAGTTATTACTGAAGAAGATTTACCACTTATAGAACGCGAAATGAAAAAGATTAGTAAAGATGGTAAAAGAATCGTTAGACATGAATTAAGTCGTGAAGAAGCACTTGAAATGTTTAAGGATGATCCGTATAAGATTGATTTAATTAATAATATGGATGAAGATACAGTAATCTCTTGTTATACTCAAGGAGACTTCACTGATCTTTGTCGTGGACCACACGTAGATACTGTTAAGGAACTTAAAAACTTTAAGTTAATCAAATTTAGTGGTGCTTATTGGAAAGGTGACGCTAAGAATAAGATGTTACAAAGAATCTATGGTGTTTGTTATGATAGTCCTGAAGATCTTGAAGAATATTTACATGAACTTGAAGAAGCTAAGCAAAGAGATCATCGTAAGATTGGTAAAGATTTAAGTATTTTCATGCAACATGATTTAGTTGGTAAAGGTATGCCTTTATGGCTTCCAAATGGTGCACTTATTCGTAAACAATTAGAAAACTATATTTATGAAAAAGAACAAGCACTAGGATATCAACATGTATATACACCATGTGTTGGAACGGTAGACTTATATAAAACATCAGGCCACTGGGATCATTATAAAGAAAATATGTTCCCTATGATGAAAGTTGATGAAGAAGAGTTTGTACTTCGTCCAATGAACTGTCCACATCATATGTTAGTTTATGCTAATGAACTTCATTCATATCGTGATCTACCAATTAGAATAGGTGAGTTTGCTACAGACTTCCGTTATGAAGCTAGTGGTGCTGTTAAAGGTCTTGAACGTGTACGTTGTATGTGTCAAAATGATGCACACCTTTTTGTAACTCCAGAACAAATTGGTGATGAATTCAAAAAAGTAGTTTCTCTAATTCTTGATGTATATAAAGATTTTGGTTTAAAAGAATACAGTTTTAGATTATCTTTACGTGATAAAGAAGATAAAGAAAAATACTTTGATGATGATGAAATGTGGGATATGGCTGAAAATAAACTACGTGAAGTATTAAATGAACTTGGTGTAGAATATTATGAAGCTATTGGAGAAGCAGCGTTCTATGGACCAAAGTTAGATGTTGAAGTTAAACCTGCTGTAGGTCCTGAAGTAACATTATCTACTTGCCAACTTGATTTCTTGCTTCCAAGAAGATTTGAATTAAGTTATGTTGATCAAAATGGTGAAAAGAAGACACCAGTTGTAATTCATAGAGCAATCTTTGGAACATTTGATAGATTTACGGCTTTCTTACTTGAAGAGACTAAGGGTAATCTTCCAATGTGGCTTGCTCCACTTGAAGTTAATATTATCCCAGTATCTAGTGAACATCACTTAGATTATTGTAAGAAGATTGAAGAATTATTAAAAAATGAAAATGTTCGTGTTAAAGTAGATGCTCGTAATGAGTCATTAGGTTATAAAATGCGTGAAGCACAAGTTAATAAAATACCTTTAAGTTTAGTTATTGGTGATAACGAAATAAAGAATAACAGTGTAAATTACCGTTATTATGGTAGTCGTGAAACCAATGAAATGAAACTTGATGAATTTATTAACTTCGTTGTTAATAAGATAAAAAATAAAGAATAAAAGGCTATGCCTTTTTTTCTTTTACCTTGAATAATTACTCTTAATATGACATAATTTATTTATAGAAGAATGAAGGTATTATGAAGAATAAAAGTCTAAGAATATATTATATTTTATTTATTATTGTCCTTATAGCTTTTATCTTTTTTATATTCTTAAATTTATTTACTGGTGATGGTGATAATTTAACTAGTCTTAAATTTAGTAGAAGTGAACTAGCGATATATTTAGATGATTCCATGGAATTAAAAGTTAATACGATACCAGAGGGTGATTATAAAATAACTTATACAAGTGATAATCCTAATACAGTATCGGTTAATGAAAATGGTGTTATTGTTGGTCTTAAGATGGGAACAGCGACAATAACTGCATCACATGAAGAATTAAGTGATACATGTAGAGTTGTTGTTTTGGATAGTAGAGTTCCTGTTACTAGTGTTAGTTTGAATAAAGAGAAAGATAAAGTATTTACAGGTAGTGAATTTAATTTATCAGTAACTATTAAACCTGATGATGCATCTAGTAAAAGAGTGGCATGGAAAAGTAGTGATTCAAGTGTCTTAAAAGTTGATAGTAGTGGAAATATTAAAGCTCTTAAACGAGGTACAGCTACCATAACAGCTACTAGTAATAATGGTAAGGAAGCTAGTTGCGTTATAGATGTTGTTGATGAGTTGGATCTAACTGTATCTTTTGTTATTCAAGATAAGAAAGCAACGAATACTAAGGATTTTACAAAAACATGTAAGATTAATCGTTACAATAGTAAATGTACGATAAGTGGTTTAAGTGTTCCTGCTAATACGGGTTATGAAATATTAGGTTGGAGTCTTGAGAAGAACACTAAGAATATTAATCATCGGATTAATGATAAAATAACGGTTGATAAGGATACAACTTATTACTTAGTTAGTAAGAATACAACACCAATAACGGTGCGTTTTGTTGTTGTTAATGACACTGTTAAAGTTGATAATAGTAATACATCTTGTTACGCTTATAATGGTACTAATAGTTGTAAGATAACCCTTCCCAAAGCAACAGGATTATCAGGTAATACATTCTTGGGATGGAGTACTAAAAAAGATAATTACAAAGATTATCATAATGGTGAGGTTACAATTAATGGTAATAGTACTTTCTATTCCGTAGCTAAAAAGACTGTTCATATAACATATAGTGTTAATGAAAATAATTCTAGTAACATTAAAGCTGATAAATTATCATTTACTAGTAATGAACATACAAAGTGTGAGAGTTACAATGATAATGGATGTAGTATTAATTGGATACCAGCAATATATTCCAAAGGACATATTCCTCATGGTTTCTCATTAACGCCTGATGGAAAGTGTATCTCTGTATATAAATCCGTCTTTAATGCGGATACTATTCTTTATGCTCGTGTTGAAGACAGGTTAAATAGTAAGAAGATATCTAGTTATAAAGCATCATATGAAGAGTTATATGGTAATATCATTCTAGAAATAGAGTATGGTATACCTAGTACAACATCACAATCATTTATTGATTTTATTAAAGTATTATATAAAGATTATCCTGAATTATTCTATTTAAATGGTAAAGTAGTTTTACTTACTGAGGATACTTATATTAAATATAATGGTAATGATAGTTCCGGTATTACATGGACTGATGATAGTGGTTATTTCTCAACAATCTTTATTCGTTATAATTCAAGAGAATTAACGGGTAATAGATTCCTAGGCACTACTGTTCATGAAATAGGTCATGGATATAATAATGTTTATAATCAAATCTTTGGTAAACATGTATCTAGTCAAAGTGACGTTATAAGTATTTACAATAATTATAAAGATATGCCTTCTAGTAGTAGACCATTATCCGACTATGCTTATTATGGATCTAGTAGAACTGAGTTCTTTTCAGAAGCATTACTTGAATATTATCGTGATTATAAATTAAAGAATGGTCGTGAACTTTATAAGTCTGAGAAGAGTACAGTACTACTTCCTGATGATATTAAAGAAGTTATTGTTAAGTATTTAACTATTGGTAAGAATTATTTTAAGAAAATAGGGAGGTTATCATGAAATATAAAACCTTAATTGTGATTATTGTTATTACATCAATTCTTTTAGTAATTGGATTAGTATTATATAAGCCGAAAGAAACAAAGACTAATAAGAAAGTTGTTGGTAATTTATATAATATTCCGGTTATCTCTAAAGTAACTAATGAGGATGATTATATTAATATTTATGCTAGTCATTTTATGTATGGGGATATTAATTTGGATCATGCTATTGATAAGTATGATTTGGAGTTATACGATATTATTCTTAATAACAATTTTCTAATTGATGATAATCAAATAATATTGGGTGATTTAAATTCTGATCGTAAGATAACTTCTGATGATCAAAAGATCTTAGATGAATACTTAGAGAAAGAAAAAGAAAAGAATTATGATGATAATGAAAAACTACTTTATTGTGCTACTGATAAATCTTCAGCAGCAAACTGTAATTGGCAAGAAGATAGTAGTCTTAAAGTAGTTGATGATACCTATATTTATGTCAAGGATGTATCTGAACAAGTATCTAATGTTTACAAATATCAATATGTTGAAAAAATAGAAAGTTTACTTGGTAAATAAGGGCTTTAAGAGATATCAAAAATATAATGTAAAACTTTTGTGTAAAGTAAGAGTAAGTTGTTGCAAATGCAACAACTTTTATTATTTAAAAATTATATAATGAAATAGACTACGGAGGATGACATGAAAGAAGAATGGAAAGATTTTAATGAAGGAGAATGGACACAAAAGGTTAATGTTAGTGACTTTATTCAAAAGAACTATCATGCTTTTGATGGCAACGAAGAATTTTTAGCAAAGACTTCAGAGAAATCAGAGAGGGTATGGAATAAATGTAAGGATTTACTTAAAGAAGAATTAAGTAAACACGTTTTAGATATAGATACTGTTCATATGTCTGGTATTAATGCTTTTGATGCTGGATATATTAGTGAAGATGATGATGTAATTGTAGGTCTTCAAACTGATGCCCCACTTAAAAGAATGGTTAACCCATATGGCGGTATTAGAATGGTTTATCAAGAACTAGAAGCTTATAATTATAAATTGGATCCAACGGTTGATAAATATTTTAACGAATTTAGAAAAACACACAATCAAGGAGTATTTGATGCTTATTCTAAAGATATTAGAACAGCACGTCATGTAGGGTTATTAACAGGACTTCCTGATGCTTATGGACGTGGAAGAATAATTGGTGACTTTAGAAGAATAGCGCTATATGGTATTGATTTCTTACAACAAGAAAAATTAAATGAATGGAATAATGTATTTGTTGGTGATATGACTGATGATTTGATTCGTCTTCGTGAAGAAATATCAATGCAATATCGTGCTCTTGAAGAAATGAAAAAGATGGCAGAAAAGTATGGTTGTGATATTAGCAAACCAGCTAAGAATGCTCGTGAAGCTGTTCAATGGACTTATTTTGGATACCTAGCAGGTGTTAAAGAAAATAATGGAGCAGCAATGTCTTTAGGAAGAGTAGATGCTTTCTTTGATATTTACTTTGAAAGAGATTTAAAAGAAGGTCTTATTACTGAAGAAGAGGCTCAAGAAATTATTGACCAATTTGTTATTAAGTTAAGATTAGTAAGACACTTAAGAACACCTGAATATGATGAATTATTCTCAGGTGATCCAACATGGGTTACTTGTTCTGTTGGTGGAGCTAATAATAAAGGTAATCATATGGTAACTAAGACAAGTTATCGTATTGTTCATACTTTAGAGAATCTTGATACTTCACCAGAACCTAACATGACAGTATTATGGAGTGAGAAACTTCCTGATAACTTTAAAAAGTATTGTGCAAAAGTAAGTATTAATACTGATGCTGTTCAATATGAAAATGATGATGTAATGCGCCCAATATATGGAGATGATTATGCTATTGCTTGTTGTGTATCAGCAATGAGAGAAGGCAAAGACATGCAATTATTTGGAGCACGTTGTAATCTTGCTAAATCACTATTATTATCACTTAATGGTGGTGTAGATGAAATGAAGGGTGACTTAGTTATTCCTGATGTTGCTAAGAATAATGACGAAGTACTTGATTATGATAAAGTTAAAAAGGAATACTTTAAAGTATTATCTAAAGTAGCTTATATCTATTCAAATGCCATGAATATTATTCACTATATGCATGATAAATATGCTTATGAAGCAGGTTTAATGGCATTACATGATACTGATGTACATCGTTATATGGCTTATGGTATTGCAGGACTTTCTGTTGCTGTTGATAGTTTATCAGCTATTAAATATGCTAAAGTAAAACCAATACGTGATGAAAATGGTATTACAACTGATTTTGAAATAGATGGTGATTTCCCTAAATATGGAAATGACGATGATCGCGTAGATTCTATTGCGCAAGAATTAACAGGTTATTTCTTTAACGAATTAAAGAAACATAAATGTTATCGTGATGCAGAACCTACAATGAGTGTATTAACTATTACATCTAATGTTGTTTATGGTACAAAAACAGGTAGTACTCCTGATGGTAGAAAAGCTGGAGAACCTTTTGCACCTGGTGCTAATCCAATGCATGGAAGAGATGAAAATGGAGCTATTGCTTCCCTTAACTCTGTTGCTAAATTAGATTATGCATATTGTTGTAAAGATGGTATTTCTAATACATTCTCAATTGTACCTGATTCATTAGGTAAAGATATGCCATCACGTATTGATAACTTAGTAATGTTACTTACAGGATACTTTAAAAAAGGAGCACATCACTTAAATGTTAATGTTCTAAATCGTGAAACATTAATTGATGCAATGGAAAATCCTGATAAATATCCACTTCTTACAATAAGAGTATCAGGTTACTCTGTAAGATTTAATAGATTAACACGTAAGCAACAAGAAGAGGTTATTTCAAGAACCTTCCATACAAAGTTATGAAATGTAGTTTAAATAGTATTGAATCCTTTGGTACTGTCGATGGACCTGGTATTAGAACTGTTGTATTCTTTAATGGTTGTAACTTAAGATGTATTTATTGCCATAATCCAGAAACCTGGGTTAAGGGTGATGAGAATACTACTGTAGAAGAGTTATTTAATAAAATAATTCGTAATAAAGAATACTTTGGTAATAATGGAGGAGTTACATTTTCAGGTGGTGAACCATTATTACACATTGATTTCTTACTTAAATTATGCCCATTATTAAAAAAAGAGCACATTCATATTGCTCTTGATACGGCAGGTGTTGGCCTTGGAAATTATGATGAATTATTAAAGTATATTGATCTTGTTATTCTTGATATTAAACATGTTGATAGTGATGGTTATAAAACGATTACTAGAAGAAAAATGGATGAAGTTGAAAACTTTATTAATGCTTGTAATAAGAATAATAAAGATATATGGATAAGACAAGTAGTTGTTCCTGGGATTACAGATACCGATAATTATATTAATAAATTAAATGATTACATAAAGAAAATAAATAACATCAAGAATATTGAATTCTTACCATATCATAAACTTGGTGAAGAGAAATATACGAGGATGAATATTCCTTATGCATGTAAAGATATTCCGGAGATGGATAAAGATAAATGTAATCAATTATACGAAAGATTTATGAAGTTATATGAAGAAAGATGAAAGTCTTTCTTCTTTACTTTTATCTTCTTATTAGATATAATGACTATGGTGATTATATGAATTGGGTTAAATATGTAATAATAGCTGTTGTTTTATTAATTATCTTACTAGCAATCCTTAAATCAATGCATAAAGATGCTCACTTAAAAGTAAATAAATTAGTGGAATACTTAGGTGGTATTGATAACATTATTGATAAACAACTAAATTTATCAAGATTTATTGTTACTTTACGTGATGTTAATTTAGCGGATAAAGAAGCTATTCAATCATTAGGAGCTAAAGGTATTGTTGAGATTGATAATCAATTAAAAATAATTTTGGGTAATAACTCAAGGCAGTTAAAAAAATATATTCAAGAATTAGATAGAAAGTAAACTTTCTATCTTTTTTTATGTTATAATCTCATTGGTGATTTTATGTTAAATATTGTTTTATATGAACCTGAGATACCTATGAATACAGGTAATATTATGCGTACTTGTGTAGCAACTAATACCAAGTTACATTTGATAGAACCATTGGGATTTTCACTAGATGAAAAGAGTATTAAACGAAGTGGTGTTAATTATATAGATAAACTTGAATACTATGTATATAAAAACTGGGATGACTTTAAAGAAAAGAATAAGGGTACATATTATTATTTTACCCGTTATGGTAAAAAGCCTCACACTAGTTTTGATTATAGTAATACGGATGAAGAGATATATTTAATCTTCGGAAAAGAATCAACAGGTATACCCCGTGAAATCTTAGGACAAGATTTAGATCATTGTATGCGTATTCCTATGACTAGTAATGTACGTTCATTAAACTTATCTAATTGTTGTGCAATAGTATTATATGAAGTATTACGTCAACAAAACTATCGTGATTTATTATTTAAGGAACCACACAAGAGTGAAGATTTCATTGTTGATGGCATCGATCATCAGTAATTGACAATTAATTGTAAACGATAATTCTTAATTACTTAAAGCTTATTGTGTATTTGCACTACTATTATATAATTAAAGTAGGAGTGTGAGATGGTAATAGTAATTAAACAAAAACATCTAGAGAAAGACAAATTATTTGCAAGATTGCAGGAAAAAGAAGCAAATATTAAAAAGGAAGTAGAGGAAGCAATTAGCAATAAAGGTGTTGTCTTTGGTTACAAAAAAAGTGGCGAAATAAAAGCTCTAAGTATTTTTATTCCTGAAGCTGATAACGAGAAAGTTATAAAACATTCTAAAGATTTATATTTAGATGATTTAGAAGAAAAGAAGAAAGAAACTTTTGAAAAGATTGTTGAAAATCATTTAAGTGAATCTGTTTCTTATGGAGAATATGATAAAGTAGAATGGAACAATAAAAACTTTACACAAAAGAAAGTTAAAATTGGAAAGACAGAAGTTGGTGTTGGTGTACTATTTATTTTTGGTGGCGTTATAGCATCAATTATCTTAGATGATTTAATCTGGCTTTGCATTGGTTTTGCAATCGGTCTTAGTGCTGGAACCGTTGTTAGTGAAATAAATAAAAGAAAATAAAAAAGAGTTATTAGTATAACTCTTTTTTTAATGTCTCTAAGTTTTCTCTTGCAAGGGTTAAATAATTTTTTTCATTATTGCGTTCTTCTTCAGTAATATTTTTTAAATTCTTATAAATTTCTTTATTAACTTTTTTATCATTTATTAATTGTTCTACTGCTGGTGGGATTTCGGTATTTTCTAAGATAAAGATATTCTTTACTTTACCAGCTTCAATACTATTTCTAAAGACATTTAAGTTCTTTTCATAAATATCTAAATCTTTATCTAATACGTAGATTGTTAATCCGTATTTTTCTAAGAATCTTAATGAATTATCGTTTACAAAGATTACTTTATTAGATGCATTTTCAATTGTAAGTTTGATTTCAGCATCTAACTCTGATAATTCAATTTTTAATTTATTATAATTATCTTCAATTTCTTTTATTAAGTAAGTATTTGTTATATAAGCTTGTAGGTCGTTTTTAATGTTTTGCGCAATCATTAACATGTTTGATGGATTAAGCCATAATTCTTCAATACCATAGTTATATTTCATACCTAGTGTAGCATTTATTAACTTAATGTCATCATTATTCTTAACATATGTTACAGCTTGTTCAGAATCATTAGAATTACCTATATAGATAAATAAATCTTTTTCACTATTATCTTTATCTTGCTTTTTAGTAAACTTGTATTCATCAATATTCACACCATCTGGATATATTGATGTTACTAAAGCATTCTCACCATAAAGATATCTTGTTGTAAACTCTAGTGGATAATTAGATGTTGTAATTGAGATATTCTCCATTGAATCTCTTTTAAAGAGTGAACATCCTGTAACTGATAATAGTATTGTTATAATTAATAAATATTTATATTTCATTATTTCTCCTTAACTGGTGGAAGATCAATACCACCTTTACTAAATGGGTTACATTTAAGAAGTCTTTTTATTGTTAATAAACTTCCTTTGAAGGCTCCGAAGGTATTAATAACTTCAAGAGCATAATTAGAACAAGTTGGTATATATTTACAATTACTATGAGATGCAAATGATGTTTTTTGATACCCTTTAATTAACTTGATTAATATTTTCTTCATGTAACACCTATCATCATTTTACTATTAAAAAATTATTTTAACAAGTTTAAATATACTTTTTGAATATACTTTGTTATAATGTATAAGGAGGGTATATGATAGAAAAACTACAAGAGTTAGGTGTTGTTCCTAACAATATAAAATTATATGATATTGCAATGAGTCATTCTTCATATGCTAATGAACATAAGAATAAAACTGATTATGAAAGATTAGAATTCTTAGGAGATGCGGTACTTGAACTTGTAATGAGTGATTATTTATATCGTAACTTCGAAGAAGAAGAAGGAGAAATGACGAAGTGGCGTGCAAACTTTGTTTGCGAAAATGCTTTATATGAATATATGACTAGCATGGACTTCATTAAATTTATTAAAGTAGGTCATGGAGAAACTGGCGAAATTAAAAAGGCTATTGTGGCTGATACTTTTGAAGCTTTAATGGGAGCGATATATTTAGATAAAGGTTTTGATATCGTCAAAACAGTTATTATTAAAATTATTTCACCATATGTTGTACATGGTAATAAGACAAGTTTCTTGAATGATTACAAATCTATTTTACAAGAAGCAGTTCAAACAGATAGACGTAGTCTTAATTATGAGTGTGTTAGTGAAAGTGGACCACCACATGATAAAGAGTTTGAAGTTGTTGTTAGAATAGATGATGTTATATATGGTAGAGGCATAGGTAAAAGTAAAAAGGATGCTTGTCAAAATGCAGCTTGCGATGCTCTAAAAAAGTTAGCGAGGGTAGAAGATGAGAGCGAATAAAAAAGGCTTTACTTTAGTAGAATTATTAGCGGTAATGGCGATTATTGCTGTAATAGGTATGATTGCTATTCCTAACGTTATAAGCTTGATGGATAACAATAAAAAAGATCAAATGATTAATGATGCACAAAGACTTATATCATTACACAAAAACTATGTTTTAGCTAATCGTGAATTTCGTAATGGTTCCGAAACTAAATTAAAGGCTAAAATGTCAGCATTAGATCCAAATGGTAGTATTAGTCCTGATCCTGATGGAGGAGATTATAATACTGAGAGCTCTTATGTTGAGTATAATAAGAATAGTGGTTATTGTGTTTATCTTGTTGGAAGCAAAAGAACAATTAAGACAGAAACTAATACTTGCGTTAGAGAAGAGAATCTAACACGTTCGTCTGTAAAAGATAATTAAAATAATTATATATTGTTGACGATAAAAATATTTAATGCTATATTAATACTAGAGAGGTAATGAGAATGAAAAGAATGAATAAAAAAGGTTTTACATTAGTTGAATTACTTGCTGTTATCGTAATTTTAGCGATCTTAATGGCTATCGCTGCAACTAATATCGGTCCAGTAATTGATAACTCTAGAAAGAGTTCAATGAGAACAACTGCACAGATGATTATTGAATCAGTTCAAACACAATTAACAACAAATTTTGAATTATATCCTGGAACATATCAATTTACAAAAGCTATTATCGATAAAGGTGGTGTATCTGCTCCATTTGGTGGAGAATATGTATATGCTAAAGATAATCCAGCTCCAGCAGGAACAAAGATTGGTGCCGGTATTTATAGAATGACTGCTACAACAGCAATATCTACTTGTAAACAAAATATAGTTTCATTTGTTAATGTTGAAAGAGATAATGCTACAGGTAACTATACTTATTCAATTTGTTTATCAACAACAGCTGGTGGTTATTTAGCTGGTACTCGTGAAGAAGTTGATGATTCTTCAAGTAGTACTAAAGAAAAGATTTTCTTCTGTAAAGCTAATACAACTGGATATAATAACAATCAATGTAATCAATAAAAAAAGGGTTTAACCCTTTTTTTTATTGATATAAAAATGGTATAATTATTAGGAGGAGTTTTTTATGTTAATTATAGGTTCACATGTAGGTTTTACTAAAGATAAGCAATTATTAGGAAGTTTAGAAGAAGCACTTAGTTATGGCGCTAATACATTTATGTTTTATACAGGAGCTCCACAGAATACTCAGAGATATCCTATTAATGATAATTTAACTTTAGAAGCATTAAGATTAATGAAAGAGAATGATATTGATTACTCTAAAGTAATAGTTCATGCTCCATATATTATTAATCTTGCTAATGATAGTGATCCTGATAAATTTAATTTCTCCGTTAATTTCTTAATTGGGGAGATTGAAAGATGTGACTTATTAGGCATTAAGAATATGGTTTTACATCCAGGTAGTCATGTTGGCTTAGGAGTAGAAAATGGTATTCATAATATTATTAGAGGCCTTAATTTAATTCTTGATAAAGGAGAATGCAATATTCTTCTTGAAACAATGGCTGGTAAAGGCACAGAAATAGGGCGTAATCTATCAGAAATCAAAGAAATAATAAATGGTGTAGAACATAAAGAAAGAATCGGTGTATGCCTTGATACGTGCCATTTAAATGATGCTGGTTATGAAATAAGTAAATTTGATGAATATTTAGATGAATTTGATAAAAAAATAGGTTTATCTTATGTAAAATGTATTCATATTAATGATAGTAAAAACCCACTTGAATCACATAAAGATCGTCATGAAAATATTGGCTATGGTACAATTGGTTTTGATAACTTAATTAAGGTTATTTACAATAAAAGATTAGAAGATATTCCTAAAATACTTGAAACACCATATGTTAATGAAAAAGCTCCATATAGAGAAGAAATAGAAAATATCAGGGGAAAGACGTTTAAAGACTTTAAATCAAATTTTTAATATGTTATAATTCCAAAAGGAAGTGAATATATGGGTAAGTATAAAGTAAATGATATCGTAGAAGGTTTAGTAACTGGTATTACAGAATATGGTATCTTTGTATCCCTTGATGAATATTATAGTGGTTTAATTCATATATCCGAAATTAGTGATAATTTTGTTCGTGATATTAATAATTTTGTTAAAATAGGGGAGACTATTAAAGTAAAGATAATAGATGTTGATGACAATGAATGTCATGTTAAATTAAGTATTAAGAATATTAACTATCGCATTAATAAGAAAAAAAGAACATTAATAGAAGAAACAGGTAGTGGATTTCAGATATTAGAGGATAATTTACCTAAGTGGATAGAGGATGCAACAGACACTCTAAAAAATGAAAAAAATTAGCTTATTTTGTTGACAAGGACCTTATTAAATGATATATTTAATGACGTCCGTGTATATGGGCGATTAGCTCAGTTGGTTAGAGCACTTGCCTTACAAGCAAGGGGTCATAGGTTCGAGTCCTATATCGCCCACCATTATTTTTTTATGCCGAAATGGCTCAATTGGTAGAGCAACTGACTTGTAATCAGTAGGTTCCGGGTTCAAGTCCTGGTTTCGGCACCATTTTTTGGAGGGATAGCGAAGTGGCCAAACGCG
>JAEEGL015404924.1_pt1 | contig 37210 bp, 28 predicted proteins | sample 9134231 | NCBI WGS metagenome assembly JAEEGL01 (sample SAMN16246548, study PRJNA631951) | gut metagenome | biome: gut microbiome; feature: rumen; material: fiber-attached | host: Bos | place: Iran: Karaj | collected 2018-10 | reverse complement strand
GTTTTTCCAAGAATGGTCTTGGGTGGCTCTTTGGGGGTGCCACGGCGGGACGCCGTGGCTACGGGCGCATTTGCGGCTGTTCCGTTTTTTCCAGGAATGGTCTTGGGTGGCTCTTTGGGGGTGTCACGGCGGGACGCCGTGGCTACGGGCGCATTTGCGGCTGGTTCGGGTTTTGCGGCGGTGTTTCGGGGGGTGGTTTCCGTCTGTGGCGGGGGTGTCATGGCGACGGCGGAGGTGACCATGTAGTCCCAGGGGAGAGGCGGTTGTTTGTCGGTGGGGAAGATGGTGTAGGCGAGATATTGGAAGGGGACGATGCGCGGGGTGGCTTCGGTTTTTTCCTCCGAATGGGTGTGGAGGACGAGTTCCTGGGGGAAATAGTAGTATGGCAGGGTCTTGCCTGGATTCTTCAGGATGGTGATGCGCTGCGTGACCTCGACGTAGGTCTCGGGGAGGCGCGTGTCCTGGGGAGACGCGCCCCGCGCGAGTTGGCGGGAGCGGCTCCAGCGCGCGCCGTCGAAGGTGTCGTAGACCTGCATCGTCCAATAGAGTTTGACGGGGGCGAAGGCGCGGAAGAGGAGGTCCTTGCCGATGGCGGCGCCGTTGCCGTTGCCGTCCTGTCCCGTGCCGATGGCGTTGGCGGCGATGGAATCGGCGTCGGGGGCGAGTTGCACGGACTGGCGGTCGCTGGAGGTGCGGATGACTGGCAGTTCGGCGGACGCATCCTCCAGCGCGACGTGCTCGCTGGCGGTGAACCAGCGCCGCCAGTTGTCGGGCAGGGCGGAGCGGTTGGTGGCGGCGAAGGAGACGGGGACGAGGCCTGGCGTGTGCCAGCGGTCCTGGCTGCGGCGCGTCCAGTTCCCGAAGAGGAGGATGGCGGCGAGGGCGGCCAGCAGCGCGTGCAGAACGGGCCAGCACAGGCGGCTGAGCCAGGCGCCGTGCCGTGGAATCGGGACGGACGGGGAGTCCTCCAGGCCGCGGTGGCGGGTGTACAGCGCGGTGCGGGTGCCGTAGAGGAGCAGCGCCGAGGCGGCGAGCCCGGCGCCGAAGGCGGGCAGGAAGAACTCCCGCATCGGGATGAGACAGCCGTAGCAGAGGAGGCCCAGCGAGGCGAAGAGCAGGGTGTTGTGTTCGCTGACGCGTCGGCGCAGCAGGAGCGCGGGGAGTCCGATGGAGGTGGCCTCGACGATGCACAGGTCGGCCTGCACGGCGGACCAGCGGGTGTCGATGGCCCATGCGGAGAGGGTGAAGAAGCCGAGCTGGATGCATTGGCGCACCCAGTCGGGGATCCAGCGCATCGGGAGGCGTGCCAGCAGCAGCGCCGTCGGGGCCAGCGCGAGGGCGACGGCGGTCAGGATGCCGTCTCCGCGCAGCCAGAGGGCGGAGGCGACGGCGGTCACGAGCATCAAGGTGCAGACGAACTGCGGCAGGAAGGCGACTTCAGGGTCGTCGGGGGCGGCGGCGCGTTCGATGCGCGGAAAATTGGGGGACTGGGCGGTGGCCATGCGGTGCCGTCACGGATGGTGCACGATGATGATGCTGGCGATGGTCACCTCGTCGCAGCGGATGGGGGCGATATTCAAGGTGATATCCTGCTTTTCGGCATCGGCGGGCAGGGTGAAATGGGAGACCCCGAGGAGGCGGCTGCGGTTCCAGACGAGGAAGGCGTTCTGGGTGAACTCGACCTTGAGGTTCAGCCACTCCTCGCCTGCGTCGGGGAAGTCGTCGGGGATCGGGATGTTGCCAGTGGGGGCGGTGGAGTGGTCGTAGTCGGTCGAGATCATGTTGACGTGGTAGCGCTTGTCGGATCCACGGCGGACGCCGAGGACGCCGATGGTCTGGGTCTGCTCGCTCCCCGCGGGGGTGAAGGCGGTGGAGAGGCGCAGCGTGAAAGCGTCCTGCCCGCGGCATTTGAGGATGATGCGGAAGTAGTCCCCTGGGCGGAGGCGGTCGCGCATGGCGATGCCGCCCGCGCCGCGCGTGGCGCGGAGGATGGAGCGCCCGTTCTGCGGATCGTAGGACTGGCGCCATTGGTGGAAAGCGCCGTCCCAGAGGGCGAGGTTGGCGGTCTGGGAGATGAGGCGTTTTTCGAAGTCCTCGAGCCAGGCGTTGTACCAGTGGAGGGCGACGATGGAGATGGCGAGGATGGGGACGAGGGCGATGAGGGTGTACCAGATGCCTCGCTGGTGGGCGTAGAGGAAGCTGCGGAGGCTGGGCATCTGGTCGGCATAGCGCATGGCGAGGGCTTCGAGGTCCTTGAGGAGGGACTGGTAGTCGGGATAGCGGTCGTCCTGGAGGAGCGCCCCCATGCGCGCGAGGATATGGCTGAACTCGCCTGAGAGTTTGCCGCTGGCGAGGCGCGGCGCGGGGAGGTCGTGTTCGACTTTTGCGTCGAGGATGGCGTTCCAGTCCTTTCCAGTGAAGGGCGGTTTGCCTGTGAGCAGGAAATAGGCGGTTGCGGCGAGGGAATACATGTCGGTGCGGCAGTCGACCTTGTCGGGCATGACCGCCTGTTCGGGGGCCATGTAGACAGGGCTTCCCATGACCTTCACGGTCTCGGAGGGATGGTCGTCCTGCGGTTCGGCGGCGGGGAGATTGGCTTTTGCGGAGGCGATGCCGAAGTCGCAGATGGCGATGCGGCTGTCTGGGTGGTGGAAGAGTTCCTCGTAGTTGTGCGGGAGGCGGTCCTCGCCGAAACTGAAGAGGATGTTGTCGGGCTTGACGTCGCGGTGGGTGAAGCCCTTGGCGTAGGCGTAGGCGAGGCCGCGGGTGACCTCCAGGAGGATCTTGACGACGTAGCGCTCAGGGATGGGGCCGAGTTGTTCGACGGCGTTGCGTCCGTTGAGGTGTCCTGGGATGTACTCCATGACGATGCAGGCGCCGTTTTTGGTGACGATGATGTCATGGCATCCGACGAGGTTGTGGTGGCTCATCGCCCCCATGATGAGCGCCTCCTGCCGCAGCCGCGCGATGAAGTCGGGGTCGTTGGCGAGGCGGCTGTTGAGGACCTTGACGGCGACCTTGCGGTTGAGGGTGTCCTGGCGTGCGAGGTAGACGGTGCCCATGCCGCCTGAGCCGAGGATGCCTTCGAGGGTGCATCCTGGGACGCTGGAGGGGTCGGGGCCTGCGGGGAGGGGGGAGAAGGGCTGCCAGGGCTTGGGGGTGTGGGGCGCCGTCCCCTCCACCTCCCAGCGGTGGGCGGTCTTGTCGGGCAGTACGATGGTGCGGTCTTCAGGCATAATGGGGTCAGGTGTCGCCTGCGCAGAATTTCGGGCGCACGAGGAGCTGGACTTCGCCAGGCTGGCGGCGGAGGATCTGGAGGAGTAGATCGGCGCCCTGCTGTTGGAGGGCGTTGAGGTTTTGCTTGAAACTGGTCACCTGGAGCCCCCAGACATGGCGTCCGTAGTCGTTGTCGAAGTCGCTGTAGAGGATGGCGTCGCCGAGGGCGGCGTTGGTTTCGGCGGCCCACCGCATGAAGGCACCGGTGTTGAGGCGTGAGTCGGAGACGATGACGGCGCGCTGGCGGGGGAGGTGTTCGTGGAGTCGGCGGACATTGTCGGTGAAGTCGCCGTCGAGGCGGATGCGTTCGGGGCGGCGGTGGAGTTGGCGGCAGGCGTCGAGGAATCCGACGCGTCGGTAGACGAGGGCGGGGCTGTCGGAGCCGGAGTCGAGGTAGACGGGGCGCCATCCAGGGTGGCTGTCGAGGCGGTCGTGGGTGATGGTCTGGTAGGCCCAGGCGAAGTCGGTCGTGACGCAGGGGACGCCCTTGAGGAATCGGTTGACGAGGACGACGGGGAGGGCGGGGGCGGCGGCGCGGGCGACGGCCATGAGGGGAGCGTCGGGCATGATGAAAAGGACGCCGTCGTAGTCGAGGAGTTTTTTCCAGTCGGCGCGGGTTGCGAGAAAGCCGCTGGGGAGGAACTCGGGGGCGAACTCCAGGGGGATGTGGGCGGCGTCGACGGAGGCGCCGAAGATGGCGACGCGATATTTTCGGGTGTCGGGCGGCAGCACGTAGGTGCCCGAGCCGTGTCGACTGGAGAGGCGGCCGCGTTTCACGAGCAGCGCGATCGAGCGGTCGATGGTGGCGCGTGCGGCGCCGAATTCGCGGACCAGCACATTGCGCGAGGGGAGGGCCGTTCCCGGCGGATATTTTCCCGCCGCGATCTGCCCTTCCAGGGCATTTGCGATCCGCTGGAAGGGCTGGATTTTGAGCAGCGCTTCTGGCATAAGGCCTAATATAGCCGCAAAGCCAGAAACTGGGCGGGGGAGGCGGTTGCTCCCCCGACATGTCGGTGGCGCTACGGGCGGGTGATGACGAGGGTGGTGTCGGCGCTGGCGGTGAAGCCGTCGGCGCTGGTGGCGGTGCCGTCGGGCAGGGTGGCGACGAGCGCGGTGTCGGATGCGCGGAGGGTGGCGCCTGCGGGGAGGGCGAGCGTCCAGGCGGCGTCGTCGAGGGAGGCGACCTGTGCCGTCGGGTCGGCGTCGAGGATGGCGGCGGCGACGGCGGCGTCGGAGACGATGTAGAACGCGCCCTCGGCGCCGTCGGGGGCGGTCCAGGTCAGGGTGAAGTCGGCGGCGGCGCGGGCCTGGGCGCCGTAGGCGGCGAGAGAGGCGGCGGCGTTCGGGCGGCCTGGCTTTCGCGTGACCTTGGCGGTGGCCTTGACGGCCTTGTTGGGCATGATGAAGGTGGCGGCGAGGCCGTCGGCGGCGAAGTCGAGTTTCGGCGAGAAGGTCCAGGCGACGATGTAGTCGGCGGGATTCTCGCCGTCGGGGATGACGGCGGTGACGGTGACCTCCGCGCCCATGGCGGCCGCGGGCGTGGAGGCGTTGGCGCCGACGGCGGTCACGGGGTATTGGGTCGCGGCGAGGGTGGCGTTGAAGGTGGTCTCGTAGGGGCAGCCGCCGATGGCGTAGATGGCGCGGACGACAATGGTCTGGGCCAGGTCGGACTTTCCCGCGGTCAGGACGCCGTTCTTGTCGATCTTGGCGGACTTGGCGCCGTAGGCGATGGACCAGGCGGGGACTTTGGCGTTTTCATCGACCGTGAGGGTGAAGTTGGCTTTGCCGCCTGCGACGAGTTCCTCCTGTCCGTCGATGTCGAGGACAGGGGTGGCGGGGGTGAAGGCGGTGGTGCGGACGGGGGTGCCGCTCTTCGGGAGGACGCCGTAGGAGCCGTTCCAGGCCGCATGGACGACGGTCTTGGCCTGAAGGGTGGTGACGCCGAGGACGCCAGGCGCTTCGTCGCCGAGGAAGAAGATGTCGAGGAGTTTCTTGCAGTTGTCGAAGGCGTGGGCGCCGATGGATTCGACCCCTGCGGGGATGGCGATCCTGGCGAGTTTGGCGCAGCCGTTGAAGGCGCCCTCGCCGATGGTCTGTAGGTCGTCGGGCAGGTTCAGGGTGGCGAGGGCCTTGCAGTTGTAGAAGGCGGTCGCTCCAATGGCGGTGATGGAGGAGGGCATGACGATGGAGGCGAGTTTGGCGCAGCCGTTGAAGGCGTCGGGACCGATGGAGAGGACGCCGTCGGGGAGGAACACCTCGGTGAGGCCAGTGCAGTTCAGGCAGAGGCCGGAGGGGATGGCGTCGATGCCGTCGGGGAAATGGATGGCGGTGAGTTTGGCGCAGCCCGCGAAGGCGCCCATGCCGAGGCGGGTGACAGTGGCGGGGACGCTGAAGACGCCGGCGGTGGCGGCGGGCGTGAAGAGGAGGACCTCGGGCTGCCCCTCGCCGTCAAGGGCGTAGAGGGCGCCTCCCAGGACGGCATAGACGGGGTTGCCTTGGGCGACGGTGACGGTCTTGAGGCTCTTGCAGTTGGCGAAGGCGGCCTCGCCGAGGGTGTCGGCCGAGGCGGGGATGGAGACCGTCGCGAGGGCGGAGCAGTTGAAGCATGCGAAGTTGCCGATGGTGGTGACTCCTTCGGGGATGGCGAGGGCCTTGAGTTTGGCGCTGCCGTTGAAGGCGCTGTCGCCGATGGCGGTGACGGGGAGGCCTGCGACCTCCGCAGGGATGGTGAAACTGGCGATGGTGGCGGGGACGAAGAAGAGCGTCGCGCAGGATTCCTCGTGGTCGAGGGCGTAGAGGGCGCCGCCGACGGCCGCGAAGACGGGGTTGCCCTCGGCGACGGTGATGGTCTTGAGGCTCTTGCAGTTGGAGAAGGCGCCTCCGCCGATCTCGGTGGTGGCGGCGGGGATGGCGATTGCGGTGAGGGCCGAGCAGCCATCGAAGGCGGCAGGGAGGATCTCCTCGACGGTGGCGGGGATGGCGATGGACTTGAGCTTGGCGCAGCCGCCGAAGGCGTCCATGCCGATGGTCACGAGGCCGTCGCCGAGGGTGAAGTCGGCGAGGGCGGTGCAGTCGGCGAAGGCGCTGTCGCCGATGGTCTGGACGGTGCCTGGGATGGTCACGCTTTTGACCTTGGATTTGCCTTGGAAGGCGGCGGGGGCGATGCGCGCGACGGGGAGGCCTTCGAGCATGGCGGGGATGGCGAGCGCGGTGGCCTTCTCGTTGGCGAGCCCAGTGATGGCGACGGTGTCATCGTCGTCGACGACATAGGAGAAGTCGAGGGCGAGGGCCTTGACGGCGGCGCCGCAGAAGATCCCGCCTGCGTTCCAGCCGTTGCTGGCGTAGCCGTAGACGACGCACTTGGGCGGCAGTTCCGCCATGTCGGAGAGGTCGGGGGGCATGCCCAGGAAGGTCAGGGACTTGAGGCCTGCGCAGTTCTCGAAGGCGCTGATGGCCAGGTCTTCGAGGCTGGAGGGGAGGGTTGCGGCGGCGAGGCCCTTGCAGCCGCGGAATACGTCGTCGCCGAGTTCGAGGAGGCCTTCGGAGAGCCTGAGGGTCTTGAGGGCGGTGCAGTTGGCGAATGCCTCGTCGCCGATGGCGGTGACATTGCCAGGGACGGTGACGGTGGCGAGTTTGGTGCAGCCGTAGAAGGCGCAGGGGGGGATGGCGTCGATGCCGACGGGGAAGGTGACGGCGGTGATGGCGGTGCAGCCCTCCGCGCAGTTTTCGGCCAGTTCGGTGACGGAGGCGGGGATGGCGAGTGCGCCTGGGAAGCCGCCAGGGACGGCGAGGAGGCGGGTGCCGTCGGCGGAGAGGAGCAGTCCGTTGGCGGAGGAGTAGGCGGGGTTGCCTTGGGCGACGTGGATGGCCTTGAGGGCGGAACAGTTCGCGAAGGCGCCAGGGCCGATTTCGGTGACGGAGGCGGGGATGGTGACGGCGGCGAGCTTGGCGGCGTGGTCGAAGGCGCGTTCGCCGATGGTGGCGAGGCCTGCATTCAGGGTGACGGCCTTGAACTTCGCGCAGCCTGCCGCCGCGCCCTTGCGGATGGCAGTGACGGTGGCGGGGAGGACGAGGGGCTTGGCGTAGGCTCCAGGGACGGCGACGAGTTCGGTCTTGTCCTTGGTGTAGAGGATGCCGTCCACGGCGGTGAAGTGCCCGTTCTCGGCGGCGACGGTGAAGACGGCGAGGGCGGTGCAGTTGGCGAAGGCCTCCTCGCCGATTTCGGCGACGGCTGCGGGGATGGCGAGCGCCTTGAGCTTGGCGCAGCCCGTCAGCGCGCTGGGGGCGATGGCGGTTGTCGTGGCGGGGATGGCGAGGTTGGCGGCGGAACCAGGTACGGCGACGAGAGTCTCGTAGCCAGTGGTGTAGAGGGCGCCGTCCTTGCCGACGTAGTTTTCATTGGCGTCGGCGACGGTGATGGTCTTGAGGGCGGGGCACTGGGCGAAGGCGGCCTGGTCGATCTGGACGACGGAGGCGGGGATGTGGATGGCGGCGAGTTTGGCCATTCCCTGGAAGGCGCCTTCCCCGATGCGCTCCAGCGTCTCGGGAAGGGTGATGGAGGTGAGGACGGCGTTGCCCTTGAAGGCGTGGCGTCCGATGATGGAGACGGTGTAGCCGCCCAGGGTCGTGGGGATGGCGACGGTCTTGGCCTTGGCGTTGTCGTAGCCGACGATCATCGCGGTGTCGGCGCCGACGGGGACGTAGGAGAAGTCACCCGCGATGAGCACGTCGTCTTGGTCGTAGTCCATGGGGTCGTAGGCGGGGACGAGGCAGGTGAGGGTGGCGGCGGTATTGTCCCCAGAGGTGAGGGAGACGGCGACGGGGGTGGCGCCCTTGTCGATGGCGGTCATGGTGACGGTGGCGGCGGCGGAGCCTGCGGCGACAGTGAGGTCGAGCTGTCCGTTGGCAAAGCCGTTGACGGCGGCGTCGTTGAGGCCGTCGAGCGAGCAGATCCATTTGACGCCGTCGGGGAGCGCCTCGGAGCCCTCTGGGAGGTCCTCTGTGTAGTAGCGGTTGCCGATGCGGACTGCGACGGGGGCGGAGCCTGCGAAGTTGATGGCGAGGGCGGTGGCTTCGGCGTCGATGGCGAGGGTGGCGGTGGCGGATGGGGTGCCGTCGTCACCAGAGGCGATGATGGTCTGGTTGGAGGGGTCTTGGGCGATGGCGGCGGCCTCGGCGATGGGGGCGGTGGAGATCTGGAGGATGCTGCCTGCGGGGACTTTCAGGGAGTTCCCGAGGGCGCCGCCAGCGGTGCCTTCGGCATTGGCGACGAGATAGTGGAGCGGCTGGCCGCCTGCGGCGAAATAGAAGGTGAGGTCGGAGTTGACGGCGATGGCCCAGACCCCGCCGTCGCTGGAGCGGATGTCGGTGGAGAGGCGCGCCAGATCCCCCGTCACGGCGGCGGCGTCCGTCCCGATGTTCTCTGGGTTGACGAGATAGAAGTCCTTCACGCCGAACATGGAGGAGTTCGGCGGCATGGGGGTGATTTCCGCCGCGTCCGCGACGCCGAGGCAGAGGGATACGTTGTCGGGGGCGACGGGGGCGCCGACGCTGACCTGGCAGGTGAAGTTGGCGGCGTAGGCGACCAGGGCCGTGAGGAGCAGAAGGAGGGAGATGGTCTTTTTCATGGTCGGGTCCAAAGGGAAAGGGAAAAGAAACATACACACAATGTAATCCGTTGACGGGAGATTACCCGTGTCGGGGATGGTTTTTTCGGGGTGGCGCAGGGCGGCGGCCCCAGGAATGGCCCCGCATGGGACTCGGGGCATTCACCGCCCCAAAAATGGGGCGGCACAGCACGCTCAGCTCCCCGATGGGTCTGAAGTCTGGGGGCTGGGGTCTGGGGTCTGGGGTCCCCGATGGGTCTGGGGTCTGGGGTCTGGGGTCCCCGATGGGTCTGAAGTCTGGGGTCTGGGGTCCCCGATGGGTCTGGGGTCTGGGGTCTGGGGTCCCCGATGGGTCTGAAGTCTGGGGTCTGGGGTCTCCGATGGGTCTGAAGTCTGAAGTCTGGGGGCCCCGATGGGTCTTGGGTCTTGGGTCTGGGGTCTCCGATGGGTCTGAAGTCTGGGGTCTGGGGTCTTCGAAAGATGGTCTGGGCTCTGAGTGCCTTGCGCATACTATATGCGCCGATGTGTCGGGCATTTCCAAAGTGCAGGATAGTCGCCAAAGTCACAGAAAGTGCGGGGCGGCGGCGAGACTTGCGAGGCGGGTTGCAATTTGGTCAAACGAGGCTATCTTAACGGGTCATCCCGATTGTGTTTGGGGAGCGGCCTCCGCCATTGAGCATGTTCTGAGAAGAGAAGCGAATGAGCGCCATGAAGAAGAGCACAAAATCCAGCGTCGCGGGTTCCCGAGCGAAGCGAGCGAGCAAGAGTCCGTTTTCGGAGGAGTTTCTGAAAGAGGTGACCGAGCGGCTTCTGGCGGAGCGGGAGCGGATTTCCATGCGGTTGCAGTCGTCGCACAGCAATTTGCGGAACAACGCCAGCAATGAGAACATCGAGGAGACGGGGAGCAAGGACTTCATCCACGCGATTGACATATCGACGATGGGATCCGATGCGGAGAAGCTGAGGATGATCGACGAGGCGCTGGAGAACATCAAGCGGGGGAAATACGGGATTTGCGCGGATTGCGGGCAGCCGATCGGCGAGGGTCGCCTGGAGGCGCGTCCGTTTGCGCATTACTGCATCAAATGCAAAAGCATCCGAGAGGAGCGCGGTGAATTCGACGGGCGCAGCGGAAAGTAAGTCGGCGGGCGTGCGCGGCTTCTGGGCGCGTCTTTGTGGCGGGCCTGGGCTGCTGGCGCTGTCGGTGGTGTTGCTGGATCAGTTGACGAAGTGGCTGACGGTGTGGAAATGGCCGCGGCCATTCGGGGAGGGCGACGAGGTCTGGGTGATTCCTGGTTTCTTTCGGCTGGTGCACTGGCGGAATCTGGGGGCGGCGTGGAGCATCCTGGAGGGGCGGATGGGGTTGCTGACGGTGATTTCGGCGGTGGCGGCGGTGCTGCTGGCGGTGTTTTTCCATCGTTTGACGGAGGGGAAGGCGCGGTATGCGATACCGTGCGGTTGCCTGCTGGGGGGAGTGGTCGGCAATCTGATCGACCGGGCCTTCTACCGCGAGGGCGTGATTGACTTCCTGCGCTTCGAATTCGGATCGTATGGCTTTCCAGCGTTCAATGTCGCGGACAGCGCGATCACGTGTTCCGTCATATTCTGGGTGGTTTGCGCGTTTTATACGGAGATGCAGGAGCGCAAGGCGAAGGATTGAAGTCGGCATGCTTCCGGTGATAGTGCTTCTTGGGCCGACCTGCACTGGGAAGAGCGCGGCGGCGATGCGGCTGGCGGCAGAGTTGGGGGGGGAGATCGTCTCGTGCGATTCAATGCAGATCTACCGCGGGCTGGAGATCGGGACGGCGCAGCCCACTGCGGCGGAGCGCGCGGCGGTGCGCCATCATCTGGTGGGGGAACTGGAAATCCAGGAACGCTGGGACGCCAGCCGATTCGTGCCTGCGGCGCAGGCGCGGATCGCGGAGATCCGAGGCCGCGGAAAGACGCCGCTCGTGGTCGGCGGGACGGGGCTCTATGCGCGGGCGCTCTGCTACGGTCTGCCCCTGCTGCCAGGGGACGCCGCCCTGGCGGCGGAACTGCGCGCGGCGATTGGTACGCCCGAGGGCGTCGCGGCGCTGCGCGCGGAGCTGGAGGGGGCGTTCGGGGCGGAGGTGCCTGAGGACATCCGCCTGAATCCGCGCCATCTTGCGCGCGCGGTGGAGGTCTATCGGCTCACGGGGGAGGCGCCGTGGCGGCTGCAGCGTCGTCCAGACGCGCCGCTGGCGGGCTATCGCCAGTACTGCGTCCTGCCGGAGTTCGGGGGGCTGAAGGAGCGCATCCGCAGGCGCACGGCGGCGATGCTGTCGGCTGGGTGGGTGGCGGAGTGCGAGGCGGCGGTGGCGGCGGGGCTGCTGGAGGCGCCGACGGCATGGCAGGCGCTGGGATATCGGGACATCGCGGCGTTTCTGGCGGCGGGGCGCCCAGGCGGGGAAGGCGCGCTTCGGGAGACGCTGTCAAATCGGACAATCCAGTATGCGCGGCGGCAGTTGACGTGGTTTCGGCACCAGCATCCAGGGAGTGTTGCGCTGCCGTGCGCGACGGCGGACGAAGTGGCGCAGATGGTTCTGGAGGATTTGTCCAAGCAGGGAGGATGCGCATGAAGAACGGGAGTGCAGGGAGTCGGCTGATTGTCATCACGGGGGGGATCGGGGCGGGCAAGACCACGGTGATGCGGCAGTTTGCGCAGCTGGGGGCGGCGACGGCGGACGCCGACGACATCGCCCATGAACTGTATGCGCCAGGCAGCGCCCTTCTGGGGGAAATCGCGTCGCATTTCGGGAAGGATATGGTGGGCGGGGACGGGGCGTTGGACCGTGCTCGGCTGGCGGCGCGGGTCTTCGGGGACGACGCGGAGTTGGCGTGGCTGAACGCGCAGCTGCATCCGCGCGTCCAGTCGCGGCTTGCGGAATTGGCGGCGGCGGCGGCTCCAGCCCCGCTCCTGGCGGCGGTGCCGTTGTGGTATGAATGCGGCTGGGGGCGGGCGGAGGCGGTGGTCGCGGTGTGGTGCGATGCCGAGACGCAGCGTCAACGGCTGCTGGCGCGGGGCTGGTCGGAGGAGGAATGCCGACGGCGGCTGGCGCACCAGTTGACGATGGACGAAAAGGTGAATCGGGCGGACTTTGGCATCCTGACCTCGTGCCCGTGGGCGGTTTTGGAGGAACAATGCCGGCGGTTGTTGAAATTTTTCCTGGGAATTGCGCGTTTTTAGAAAACGGGTGTAAATTACCCCGCGATTCCCATCACACTCACTTAGGAGGAGGTTCTATTTATGGCCAATGAAACCATCAAATGCCCGAATTGCGAAGCAAAAGTGAAAGTCAGCGACGTGGAGAAGGAGGACGGACTCTGCCCCGAATGCGGGCAGTTGCTGGTGTCCTCCTCCCTGGCCAGCGAGTTCGACGACGGCCCGGATGAACTCGATATGGACGAACAGCAGGATCTCGACGGCGAGTACGCCAGCGAGGACGACGACGATCTCTTCGACGACGACGACGACACCGAGCCAGATATCCTCGACGAACTCAACTACAACGTCGACGATGAGGGCGGCGGTTCCCGCCGCAAGCGCCGCCGCCGCAACTCGTCCGTGGACGAACTCGACTTCGTCCTGGCCGAGGAGGACAATGACGCGGACGATGTGCTTGCCGCCGAACTTGCCGAGGATGACTTCAAGGAATCGTTCGGGGACAGCCAGGACGACGAGGAAGATGAGTTTGGAGGGGAGGAGTTCGAAGACTCGGAAGAGGCTCAGGAGGCGGGTGGAAAGCCCGCGAAGAAGATGTCCGCGAAGGCCGAGGAGAAGCCCGCGGAGAAAGCCCCTTCCAAGGCCGAAGAGAAGCCCGCGAAGAAGACGCCCGCGAAGGCCGAGGAGAAGCCCGCGAAGAAATCGCCCGCGAAGGCTGAAGAGAAGCCTGTGAAGGCCGACGAGCAACCCGCGAAGAAGGCGCCCGCCAAGGCCGAAGAGAAGCCCGCGGAGAAGAAGCCCGCGAAGGTCGAAGAGAAGCCTGTGGAGAAGAAGCCCGCGAAGAAAGCGCCCGCGAAGTCCGAGGAGAAGCCCGCGGAGAAGAAGCCCGCGAAGAAAGCGCCCGCGAAGTCCGAGGAGAAGCCCGCGGAGAAGAAGTCTTCTGGGAAGAAGGAGGATGGATTCTGGCTGGTTGACAACCCTGCCTCGGATTTGACGTCGGCAAAAAAGCCCGCCGACAAAAAGTCGTCCGTGAAATCTGCGCCGAAACCTGCGGCGAAGTCGGTCGCGAAGTCAGCGCCAGCGGCGAAACCAGCGCCTAAACCTGCCGCGAAGGCCGCGCCCGCGCCAGTGGCGAAACCTGCGGCGAAGGCCCCCGCGAAGCCTGTGGCGAAGGCCCCCGCGAAGCCTGTGGCGAAGGCCCCCGCGAAGCCTGTGGCGAAGGCCCCCGCGAAGCCTGTGGCGAAGGTCCCCGCGAAACCAGCGCCTAAACCTGCCGCGAAACCTGCGCCTAAACCTGCCGCGAAACCTGCGCCGAAACCTGCCGCGAAGCCTGCGCCGAAACCTGTGGCGAAGGCCCCCGCGAAGCCCGCGGCGAAGGCCCCTGCGAAGCCAGCGCCGAAGACTCCCGCGAAACCTGTGGCGAAGGCCCCTGCAAAGCCCGCGCCGAAGCCAGCGGCGAAGGCTCCCGTGAAACCTGTGGCGAAGGCCCCCGCGAAGCCTGCGCCGAAGACTCCCGCGAAGCCTGTGGCGAAGGCCCCTGCGAAGCCTGTGCCTTCGAAGGCGAAGGCAGGGAAGGGCAGATAAGTCCGTTCTGACTGGGGTGGGCCATAGAGAGGGGGCGTTTTGAGTGTAATGCTGTCCGCGTGTGCCAGGGGGGCGGACGGGTTTTCCGTATTTTGTTTTGAAGATGCCGAACGATCCTGAACCTGAATTGAATTTTGAGTCGTCGCCAATGCCTTCCGTCGCGTATGATGCCGACAGCATTGAGACCCTGGATCCATGCGAGCATGTCCGATCACGTCCTGGGATGTACATTGGCGCGACGGGGACTGGCGAGCATCATGAGGACGGCATCTACATCCTGCTGAAAGAGGTCATGGACAATGCCGTCGACGAATTCATGATGGGGCAGGGGCGTCGGATTCAGGTGACGCTTACCGACGAGGGGATGGTGACGGTGCGGGACTTCGGGCGCGGCATCCCGCTGGACAAGCTGAAGGACTGCGTGCTTCGCATCAACACGGGGAGGAACTTCCGCAAGAAGGGGACGGGCGACCATGCGGTTTTCAGCAGTTCGATCGGCATGAACGGCGTCGGGTTGAAGGCGGTCACCTTCCTGTCGGCGGAGTTCGAGGCGACGAGCTGGCGCGACGGGGAATACTGCACGGTGCTGTGCCGCGAGGGGAGGCTGGTTTCGGAGCGGCGCGGCAAGGAGGCGGAGCCGAACGGGACGCGCATCCGTTTCCAGCCGTCGTCGGAGATCTTCCCTGGATTTCGGTTCGAGAAGAAGTTCGTGCAGCGGCGGATGCAGCATTACGCCTGGCTGAACACGGGGCTGTCGATCGAGTGCAACGGCGAGAAGTACTACAGCCGCCGCGGTCTGCTGGATCTGCTGGAGGACAAGTTGGAATCCGAGGCGCTCTACGAAATCATCCATTATCGGGCGGCGACCCTGGAGTTCGCCTTCTGCCATACCAACTCCGGCACGGAGAACTACTACTCCTTCTGCAACACGCAGTACACGAATGACGGCGGCACGCACCTGGCGGCTTTCAAGGAGGGGGTTGTGAAGGGCATCAACGAACTGGCCCCCAAAGACAAGCAATTTGACGCGGATGACATCCGCGCGGGCATCCTGGGGGCGGTCGCGGTGCGCGTGGCGGAGCCTGTGTTCGAGTCGCAGACGAAGAACAAGCTGACGAGCCAGGAGATCCGCGGACCAGTGGTCGCGGAGGTCAAGGCGGCGGTGGTCGACTATCTCTACAAGCATCCTGAGACGAAGGAGAAGATCTTCGAGAAGATCTCGAAGAACGAATCGGTGCGCAAGCAGATCCAGAGCATTCGGAAGAACGCGAAGGAACTGGCGAGCAAGTCGCAGCTGAAGATCGAGAAACTGCGGGAGTGCAAATACCATTTCAACGAGACCGATTCCCACCGCAAGCCCGAGGAAAAGCAGATGTGCCAGGATTCGATGATCTTCCTGACCGAGGGCGATTCGGCCGCCTCCATCGTCATCAGCGCGCGCGACGCCAATACCCAGGCCGTCTTCGCCCTGCGCGGCGTGCCGCTGAACATCTATGGATGCACCAAGGAGTTCATCTATTCGAAAGGCAACGAGGAACTCTACGGCGTCACCCGCGCCCTGGGCACCGAGGACAGCCTTGAAAATCTGCGCTACGGGAAGGTGGTCATCGCCACCGATGCCGATCCCGACGGCTACCACATCCGCAATCTGCTGATCACTTTCTTCCTGAAGTTCTTCCCGCAACTGGTCACCTCCGAGCATCTCTTCATCCTGGAGACGCCGCTTTTCCGCATCCGCAACAAATCCAAGAATCTCTATGCCTTCAGCGAGGCCGAGCGCGACGCCGCCGCAAAGCAATTGGGCAACGGCAAGGACGTGGAGATCACCCGATTCAAGGGACTGGGTGAAATCGACCCGCAGGAGTTCAAGCAGTTCATCCACCGCGACAAGATCCGGTTGCTGCCAGTGACCGTCGAGCAACCGCGCAACCTGGATGCCATGCTGCGTTTCCTCATGGGCGGCAATACACCCCAGCGCAAGCAGTATATCATGGAAAACCTGATGGAGACGACGGACTGAGGAAACGCCCTGGCCAGACCCCCGCTGACCCCAGACCCATCATTCGGGGACCCCAGACTTCAGACCCCAGACCCATCATTCGGGGACCCCAGACTTCAGACCCCAGACCCATCGGGGACTTGAGACCCGAGACCCCAGACCCATCATTCGGGACCCCAGACCCCAGACTTCAGACCCATCGGGGACCCCAGATTCCAGACTTCAGACCCATCGGGGACCCCAGCCCCCAGACCCCAGACCCATCATTCGGGACCCCAGACCCCAGACTTCAGACCCATCGGGGTGTCGAGCGTTCTGTGCCGGCCCATTCTTGGGCCGGCGACTCTCCTTGCCCCAAAGGGGGCGCTGGAAATCCCGCATTTTACTGCCCATTTCCTTGACTTTGTTGCGTTTCTATGACTTCGCTTGCAGTTGTGGGAAATGGGCATACACTATATCCGTGGCCGCGTGGATTGCGGCCTGCCTTCCGTAGGCTGTCACGGTTTCGAGAGTCCCTGTCTTTACAAGGAGATTGCATTGTCATGGGCATTTCGCGGATCAAAGACGACATGGTGCATGCGAATCTGCATTTTCGGGGGGAGTTCACGCCTGAGCTGCGGGCGGAGTTTCGGCGCAAGCGCCTGGAACTGGGGATGTCGCAGGAGCAGTTGGCGAACCACTTTTCGATCAACTGGTCGACTGTGCGCAAATGGGAGTCGGGGCAGACGGCCACGTGCCATGACCGCTATATTTTCCGCATCAACGATTTCTTGACAGGCGAGATGGATCGGGAACTGTCGGCGCGGCAGGATATGCCAGGGGAGTTGCTGACCATCTGGAACCGAATGCCGCCTGGGATGCGCTCGTGCATCGAGCGCGCGGCCACGCTGTATGGGCTTTGCCAGCATTATCCCGGGCTGGGGGAGGTCCTGCTGGAGAACGTGAACGCCGATCTGGACCACGCGATCCACAAGTTGCTGAGGACCACGAAATTTGCACCGCCGTCCATTGTGGGGATGCCGTCATTGGCGCGGGCGAGAAAATAGCAGGCGCGCGCCTCTCACTGGGCGGAGGACTGGATTCGCGTCGCGCGGCGCCAGGCTTTCCAGGCGCGGGGGAGGTGCTGCTGGAAATTGCGAACGGTTTCTTTTCCCGCGAGCACGATGCCGAGGAAAAGCATTCCCCAGGAGAGTCCGTAGACCACGGCGGAGGCGGTGCCCCAGGCGGCGCGCTCGCTGGCGGAGGCGGCGCGGATGCTGAAATAGGCGCAGACGGCGGCGCCACCCCAGCCGACGGGGACGTTGATGGCGACGAGGATGAGGCCGATGGCGGCGCGCAGCGGCAGCCGACGGAAATGGAAGCCGCGCAGCGCATGCCGCAGCACCAGGCAGAACGATGGGCGTTTCATGTCAGGAGATGGAAAGGGCGGCGAGATAGCCCGCGAGCGCGGGGACGGCGGTCTCGACGCGGAGGACGGCGGGGCCGATGGTGGCGGGGATGGCGCCGTGTGCGAGCAGCGCCTCTTCCTCCTCGGGGGCGAAGCCGCCCTCGGGGCCGACCCAGATGCTCTGGATGGAGGCCGCGTCGGGGCGTGGGCGCGCGCCGTCCCTGGGGAGCGCGCCGAAAAGCATGGTGGCGGGAGGGGTGGCGTCGAGGAGGGCATCGAAGGGCTGCGGAGCCAGGACCTTCGGCGGCCATACGTTGATGGACTGCTTCATGGCGGCGAGGATGGTCTCCTGCCAATTGGAGGAGCATTCCTCCGGCCTGGCGACTCCGCGCAGGGAGAGGACGGGCTGCACGGCGGTGAAGCCGAGTTCCGTGGCGGCCCTGAGCACGAGGTCGAAGGCCTTGCCGCGCGGCGGCGCGACCACCAGCGTCAGCGGCCGCGGCGGCGGGCATTCCCGACATGACAGGATGCGGCAGCGGGCCTCGCGGGGATGGCGTGCGCCGTTCGGCGGCGGGAGCAGTTCGGCCTCGGCGACGAGGCCGTGTCCATTGAGGAGTTGCAGGCGGTCGCCTGGCGCGAGGCGGAGCACCCGCAGCGCGTGCGCGGCTTCGCCCGCAGGCAGGACGGCTTCCCCGAGGTCGGGGGCGAGTTCTGGGCAATGGAAACGGCGGATCTGCATGGTGGTTGGCGGTCGCCCCTGATTCTGCGCCGCGCGGTTCAGAACGGCACGTCGTCGATGGGCGGCTCGGCGGTGGTTTCGGACGTGGGCGGCGGCGCCGCAGGCGGGACGACTTCCGCAGGCTGCGTGGCCGAGGCGGGGGCGAATGCAGGCATGGGGGGGACGGGGGCGGCGGGAGGCAGCGGCGCGGTGTTGGCGGGGCGGGGCATGAAGTCCTTGACGGTAACTGGCCTGGAGGAATTCTGTTCCCCTGCGGCCTGGAGGCCAGGTGAATCGAGGAAGAGGACGCGTTCGGCGAAAACGCGCAGGGAGGTGCGCTCCTTTTCGTCGCGGCCGACCCAGGTTTCGAGTTTCAGGGAGCCCTCGACGTAGGCCTGCCGCCCTTTGGTCAGGTAGCGGGCGCAGCTTTCGCCGCTGCGGCCATTGACGGTGACGTCGACGAAGGTGACTTCCTCGTGGTCGACGCCGTCGGCGGTGCGGTAGCGTCGGTTGACGGCGAGGCCGAAGCGGCAGAAGGTCTGGCCGTTGTTGGAGTTGGCGACGAGTTGCGGGTCGCGCGTGAGATTTCCGATGAGAATGACTTTGTTGAGGGATGCCATGATGACGGGTTCTCCAGTTTATCAGGTGAAAGTGTCGATGCGGGCGGGAACGGCGTCTGGCGTCAAGGCGGTGCCCTGGACGGGCGGATGGGAAGTCGGAGGCAGGAGGGGCGCTCCTGCGAATGGTGGAAGGTGAAATGCGCCCGTGGCGCGGGGATGCGGCGGTCGGCGAGCGCGGGCAGGAAGCGCGGGCATTCGCCGCCCGAAATTTCAAGGCGGAGGCGGCTCCGCGCGGGCAGCCGCCAGGCCAGGGGGGAGAGGGGGATTTCCAGCGCGATCGGCCCGTCGTCCTTCCGCTCGTGCAGGCACAGCGGCCCGCACCTCGGCAGCGCGAGGCGCGCGGCGCCTCGGCTGATGACCCGTCCCGCGCTTTCGGGGGCGTCTGGCGGGACGGCGACAAGGCGGAACACCAGCAGCGCGTCGGGGCGGTTGCATTCGGTCCAGAGGCGCAGGGACGGTGCGCCGTCGAGGACGAGGGGCTGCGCGAGGGGGGCGAGGGGGAAGGCGAGGGTGTCGTCGCGCCATGCGAGGGGGAACCCGTTTTCATCGACGGGGCTGCTCGGGGCGAAGTCGAGGCCCGATGGGGCGGCGCAGCCTGGGGAGGCGTGGAGTTCGGAGGTGGCGGCGTCCTCGGCGACGGGGAATGGGGCGAGCATTCCTGCGTGCAGGTGCAGAATCCCCTCGGCGGCGGGGGCGTCGGCCTGGGCATGGCGTGGCGGCTCGTTTTCGAAACTGTGCATAAGATAGTTGCAATTGCGCGTCTTGTGGTGGAAAAGGATCTTTTTGGCGGCGGCCTGGCCGCCCCAGTGGCGCGCCAGCCAGCCCTGGAGGGCGGGGAGCGCCTCCGTGTAGGCGGCGGCGCCGTCGGGGGCGTGGTCGGAGATGGCGAACTCCTGGGGGGCGGTGATGGCGGCGGCGCCGTTTTCGGCGAGCAGGCGCATGCCGCCCAGGGAGGGCGCGTCCCAGTGGCCGAGGAGCAGCGTCGGCGCGTCAGGCAGCCGCCATGAGATGTCCCCGAAGAGGGTGCGGGCGAACTCGGGGACGGCGCCGTCGCGGCAGGCGTTTCGGAGGCGGAGCACCCAGGATTCGACGTGCGGGGAGGCGGCGAACGGCGAGAGTCCTGGCAGCCAGCGCTGGAAGGTGGCCAGGAGGGCTGGTGTGGCGGGAAGGTTCAGCCAGGCGGCCGCCTCCGCCAGCGTGGCGCCGTTCAGCACGCCGTTCGTGCACCAGCCCCAGCGTTCGGGGGCGACGGCGGGCACATCCCCGAGCGCGACGCCAGCCAGCGCTCCAGCGGGGGCGCGGCACGCCAGCGCCAGCGCCGCCTGGCTGTCGTAGCCCGCCCCCAGCAGAATGACGGGCCGCGCGCCGCGCCGCGATTGCAGCCACTCCAGCGTCCGAAGGCCGTCCTCCCCTTCGTTGCGGTAGGGCGCAAAGACCCCGCCCGAGGCGCCCCGCCCCCGCACCGACTGCACCAGCACTGGATGCCCCAGCGCCGCCAGCCTCGACGCCAGCCACTCCAGTTCCACTGGCGCATACAGGCTCCGCAGCAGGATCGGCGGCCGCGCGCCGCGCCCAGACGGGAGGAAGATCTCCCCGCGCAGGGGCACCCCAGGCTCCGCCTCCATCTCGAACAATTGTCGGCACGGTTTCGTCATGGGAGATAAGATAACAGTATTTCGACATAAAACAAATATTTTTCTTAAAAATAATTTGCAATTTTAAATCATTCAATTATGGTAAGGGGCGTGACGCAAAGAGGCGTCGGCCGCCATGTCGGTTCTGGCAGGGTGTGGAGGCCGTCGCCGCGTCGCCTGTGCTGAATGGGAATGCTGCCAGAGGAACCGAAAGGAGAGAAAGCAATGAAGTCGTGGAAAGCATGGCTGCTGGCGCTGCTGGTTGCGGCGGCTGGCGTGGGTGCGACGCGCATGGTCGCGGCGGAGAAGGAGGCCCCTGCGGCCCCGTCCGCTCCTGCGGCGGTGGATGTGCGTGCGCAGGTGAAGCAGCTGCGTGGGAAGTTGCTGTACAAGCGCAGCCAGATCCGCAAGTTGGAGCGTGCGGCGACGGCGTCGGACGCGAAGCTGAAGGCGCAGATTGCGGAACTGGAGGCGAAGCGCCAGGCGGCGTATGTGGCGGTCCAGCCGAAACTGGGCGGTCTGTATGCCGAGGAGCGCGAACTGCAGCAGCAGATTGACCAGCTGGTTCCCGCGAAGTAGAGCCGAATGCAAGCGTGGGGGCGGCGTTTTCCCGCGCCGCCCCCTTTTGCATGGGAGTGGTGAATCGTGGAATGAGGCCTTATATTAAGGCGCATTTCTTCCGGGCATGAGCCCGGGAGGGTTTTGAGCGGACCACCATCCCCACCACAACGGAGAGCAGTCATCCATGGAACTGAAAGACAGCCAGACCTTCAAGAACCTCGCGGCGGCGTTCGCGGGCGAATCCCAGGCACGCAACAAATACACCTACTTCGCGAGCGCGGCGCGCAAGGAAGGCTATGAGCAGATCGCGGCGATCTTCGAGGAGACCGCGAACAACGAGAAGGAGCACGCGAAGCTGTGGTTCAAACTGATGGGCGGCGTGGGCGACACCGCCGCGAACCTCCAGGCCGCCGCCGCAGGCGAGAACGAAGAATGGACCTCCATGTACAAGGAATTCGCCGAGACCGCCGACGCGGAGGGCTTCGCCGAGATCGCGCGCCAGTTCCGCGGCGTCGCCGCCATCGAGAAGCACCACGAGGAGCGCTATCTCGCCCTGCTGAAGACCATCCAGGAAGGCACCACCTTCATCAAGGTCAACCCGACGATGTGGATCTGCCGCAACTGCGGGCACATCCTCACCAGCCCGAAGGCCCCCGAACTCTGCCCCGTCTGCAAGCACCCGAAGGCCTACTTCGAACTCTTCAAGGGCGACGAATACTAGGCAATCATGAAGCGGGAGACGGGGGCGTCCCCTCTCCCGCGCACGCATTTCGCCCCGCCAGGCCGTCTATGGTCGGCGGGGCTTTTTGATATCGGGGCATTTTTCCCCTCGGCAGTCCGCCTGGGGGCAGGCGCTACGGCGCGGGCAGGATGGAGGAGCGCTCGACGAGTTCGCCAGGGATGAGGCGGGATTCGGGCGGGGTGCCTTCAAGGCAATATTGCATCAGCATTTCGCCGCCTTCGCAGCTGAGGCGGTCGAGCGGCTGGCGGATGGTGGTGAGGCCCATCGCGGCGGCGTCGGGCCAGGTGACGTCGTCGAAACTGATGACGGAGAGCTGCTCGGGGATGCGGATGCCGAGTTCGGCGGCGGCGCGGTAGAGGAAGTCCGCGCGGCGGTCGCGCATCGTGAAGAGCGCCGCGGGGCGGTCGGGACGCCGCAGGAACCCGAGGATGCGCTGGTAGGATTCGAGGGTGAACGTCGGTTCGATCGGAAGGATGTCCTCCTCCCGCAGATAGACCTCCTCCTCCGCGAGCGCTCCTCGGAAGCCCGCGAGCAGTTCGTGGTAGATGGGCAGGCCCAGCAGTCCCGCGATGCTGCCGATGCGCCGATGCCCCGCCTCCAGCAGCCGCCGTCCCGCCAGGCGTCCCACCTGCCGGAAGTCCATCCTGCAGCAGCACCCCCCGAAGAACTGCTCCTGGTTCACATGCACGACTGGACACGGAAGGATCTCCGCCAGCTGCGAATGCTGCGCGGCCGTCGTGACGCATTCCAGCATCAGCACGCCGTCAATCCGATGCTCCTGCACCATCGCCGAGACCCGCCCCGCATTCAGCCGCTGATCATGCTCCCCGAAGATGATCAGCGGCGTCACCGACCGCTTGTCGAAATACTCGGACGCATTCGCAATCAGCCCCAGCTGCTCGTACGGATGCGCCGACACTGGCGGCGACACCACCAGCACCTGCGTGAAACCTGATGCCTCATGCCGCGCCACGCACAGCCCCTTCCCTGGAACACGATACGCCAGACCCTCCCGACGCAACTTCCCCAGCGCCCCGCGGATCACGCATCGGCCCACCCCCAGCTCCTCTGCCAACTGACGCTCCGACGGCAAAAACTCCCCGCGCGCATACTCCCGCCGGTTGATCCGACGCCGCAACTCCTCCAATACCGATGTGTTCGCTGTACGGGACATGAATCTTGAATCCTGAATCTTGACGGCGAATCTGGAATCTTGAATCCGGTGGCTCTGAATCTTGAATCCGGGCGGCTCTCTGAATCTTGAATCTTGAATCCGGGCGGCTCTCTGAATCTTGAATCCTGAATCTTGACGGCGACTCTGGAATCTTGAATCCGGGCGGCTCTCTGAATCTTGAATCCTGAATCTTGACGGCGAATCTGGAATCTTGAATCCGGTGGCTCTGAATCTTGAATCCGGGCGGCTCTGAATCTTGAATCTTGAATCTTGACGGCGAATCTGGAATCTTGAATCCGGGCGGCTCTGAATCTGGAATCCTGAATCTTGACGGCGAATCTGGAATCTTGAATCCGGGCGGCTCTGAATCTGGAATCTGTGCCGCTGTGAATGCGGATAATATAGCCCGAAACACGATTTGAGTCGGAGTTTAAATCAACCATTGGATGATTTTTTAACCCAAAGCACGTCATAGGCTTGACTTGGTGATTATAACCGCCCATTGGGCTTATTCCTGTTTCCAATGCCTGCGAAAGGAAGCTTTCGCTTACTTTGACAGAAAAATCATTCTGGTGACTTGACAAAATCAACTAACGGGTTATAATAATCCCAATGGTCTAAATCAAGCCTGAATCTGCGCCGCAATCAGCGCCCATGAGGATGGGTCTGTGGTCGCGATGGGTCTGGGGTCCCCGATGGGCCTTGTGTCCCGCGGTGTCCGAATGAAAAGGAGCGTTTGTCTGATGCGTGTTGTCTGGCTGATGGTTTTGTTGCCGCTGTTTTTGGCGGGCGGCGAGTACGAGTCGCTGCGGGAGGCTGCGTTGTCGCGTCCACGTCGGATCATGGTGAATTCGGACGGGAGCGACGCGGTGCTGTTTCCGAAGGACCAGCCAGTGTCGGCGGCGACCTTTTACGGGAGCATGCTGGGGAAGCTGGCGGGGGCGGGGGTGGACACGGTGTGCTACTGCGTGAACAGTTTCATCGGGTGGAAGAGCGAGGTGGAGCGGCCGTTTTTGAAGGAGACGCCGAGCAAGACGACGAAGAACGGCATTCCAGAGTTGTTTGCGCAGGGGACGGACACGCTGAAGTTGTCGGTGGAGTTCTGCCGCAAGGAGGGGATGGAGTATTTTGCGTCGTTTCGGATGAACGACACGCATGACGCGGCGTGGAATCCGCAGCAGTCGCACGCGCTTTCCTACATGATGCGGAGCGACAAGCTGGAGCATCGGGATTGGCTGCTGGGGTGGTGGGACAAGAAGCCGCCGCACTGCCGTTGGAGCGGCTGGGACTACGGCGTGCCGCAGGTCCGCGCGCGGATGAAGGCGCTGATCCGTGAGGTGTGCGTGCGCACGCGTCCCGACGGCGTGGAGTATGACTTCATGCGGCACATGCAGTTGTTCAAGTCGGTGGCGTGGGGCGGGCGCGCGAGCGCGGCGGAGGTGGCGCTGATGACGGCGTGGATGCGGGATCTGCGGGCGATGACGGAGGCGCTGGGGCGCGCGCACAAGCGTCCGATCCTGGTGGCGGTGCGCGTGCCCGACGACCCCGACTACTGCCGTGCGGTCGGCATCGACCTGGAGGCGTGGATGAAGGAGGGGCTGGTCGACATCGTCATCGGCGGCGCCTACTTCCAGCTGCGGCCGTGGGCGGAGTCGGTCGCGCTCGCGCACAAGTACAAGGTGCGCTTCTACGCATCGCTGGGCGCTGAATCGCGCATCCAGCGTCGCAAGGGCGCGAAGTTCATCAAGGGCCGCAACGGCCTCCCCTACCACGCCGCGACCGCCGCCGCCGCCTGGCGGCAGGGCGTCGACGGCCTCTACTTCTTCAACAGCAACTACGCGCCTGCCGAGCGCTTCAGGCAGAATGTGGCCATGCGGCCAGAGCAGGTCGCCTTCGCGGACAAGGACTACTACGCGACGGAGCGCGGCAGCGGCGGCCCAGGCCCCGAGCACTATCTCGCGGGCGGCAGCCAGTTCATGAAGATGCCGCAGATCGACCCTGGCGCGTCGCCACGCCTCGTCGTGCAGGGGCGGCCCTACGCCTTCACGCTTTGCATCGGCGACGACTTCGCCGCCGCCAGGGCCGCCGGCAAGAAGCCCGCGGCGACTGTCCTGATGCGCGTGCCTGAGGCGGGCAAGGCCGCCTTTACCGTGCGCATCAACGGCCGCGACTGCGGCCAGCCCGCCGTCAAGGGCGACCTCCTGGCATACGCCGTGCCGACCGACGCCCTGAAGCGCGGCGACAACCGCGTCGAGCTCGCCGTCCAGCTGGCCGAGCCGAATGCGCTGGACACGCGCGTCATCCTCAATGGCGGTACGCTTCTGCAGGGGGCCAGCCAGCCGCCCTGGCGCCGCATCTTCGAGACGCCCGACCTTGCCCAGGCCGAATCCATCGTCAAGGAGGGCGACCAGGGCTACGGCTGGTACCGCCTCGCCGACTGCTGGAAGGGGGAGCGCCAGGCGGCGGGGCTGCTCTACCCGTTGAACCTGCCCGCAGACTGCCGCATCCAGGTCAACTTCGCGATGCAGCTGGAGAGCGCCGACACCCCTGGCGCCGTCGCGGTGCGCCTCGCCACTGGCGCCTACACCGAGGTCGTCGAGTTCCTGCCGCGGGAAATCCGCTTCCGCCACGCGAAATGCGCCGCGAAGTTCAACACGACCGACGCGCCGCACAGCTACCGCCTGCGCTACGACCCCGCCAAACGGCGCTTCATCCTGCAGGACGGCAAGACCGTCATCCTCACCGCGCCCGCCGTGATGCGCTCCGACAACCCCGAGGGGTGGATCCAGGGGGCCGTGCAGCCAGTCGAGGGGATGAACAACGCTTCCCTCTACCTCGGCTCCCTCTCAGGCCCCGGCCAGGGCGCCGCCAGGTGGCGCCGCGTGACGCTCTGCATCCCGGCCGCGCCCGTCTGCGACTTCGTGATGCAGGTGAGGCACTGAAGCGGGGGACGATGGAGTTTGTTCGGGACATTGGACTTTGGACATTGGACTTTAGACGGGACATTGGACTTTAGACGGCCCAAAAATGGGCCGCCACAGAACGCTGGGTCCTGGGTCCTGGGTCCTGGGTCCTGGGTCCTGGGTCGCGGGTCCTGGGTCGTGGGTCCTGGGTCCTGGGTCCTGGGTCCTGGGTCCAAAACAGTAGCCAACCATGAATCGAACCATGAAACGGAAACAGGAGACAACCATGAAACGAAAGCCATTTACCCTGATTGAACTGCTGGTCGTCATCGCGATCATCGCGATACTCGCGTCGATGCTGCTGCCTGCGTTGTCGAAGGCGCGGGAGAAGGCGCGCGCGGCCAGTTGCGTGAGCAATCTCAAGAACAACGGGCTGGCGGCGCTGATGTACGCCAACGACAACTACGACTGGCTGCCGCTGATGATCTTCACGCCCGTCTACAACTGGAACAACCCGTGCACATGGGCGGACGGCCTGATCGCGACGGGCTACATGCCGGAGAATCCGAAGGTCGTCTGCTGCCCGTCGGTGCAGAGCGTCGGCAAGAACGACAAGAACCAGTTCATGGAGATCTACGGCGTGCCCGCAGGCGGCGCCTTCTTCGCCTACTACAACAGCACGACTTCGAGCGGGATCCAGTTCCCGCCGTACCACACCGACGCCGCGAAGGGCAAATACCGCCTCGTGCAGATGCGCGAGGTGCCGCGCCCCAGCCTGGCCCCCTACATGGGCGACACCATCGATTCCGAGGGCAAGCAGTCCTATTCGTGGGGCGGCTACGCGACCGCCATCCAGGCCGCGGGCTCCGCCCATGTCCGCCACGCGGGCCTCATCAACATGAACTTCATGGACGGCCACGCGGGCGGCCTCAAGCCCGCTCAGTGGGCCAAGTCCGCCTACGACAGCGGCTGCTACCGCATCCGCAACGCCTACTTCTACTACGCCTTCGACCTGACGGCGCTGTCGGCGCCGACAGGCAAGTAGGAGGGACGGAGCATGGCGCAGGGCTGGCTCGACTTTTCGATCATCGCCGCCTACATGGCGGTGGTGCTGGGCGTGGGCTTCTACTTCAGCCGCGCCGAGCAGACCTCGGGCGACTACCTCCTGGGCGGACGCCGCCTGCCCGTCTTCGCGGTCGCGCTCTCGTGCGTGATGACGATGCTCTCCTCGATCTCCATCGTCATGGTGCCCGGGGAGATCTACAACCACGGCTACACCCTCTTCTTCCTGCCGCGCTGCCTCGCCTGGCTCGCCATCCCCGCCTACCTCCTCTTCGTCCGCTTCTACTTCAAACTCGGTTCCTTCACCCCCTACGAATACCTGGAGCGCCGCTACAGCCCCGCCATCCGCACCCTCGTCGCCGTCGGCGGCTTCTACAGCCGCACCCTCTACATCGGCATGGTGCTCTACTCCACCAGCAAGATCTTCGAGGGCGCCTACGGGTGGTCGCCATGGTTCACCATCCTGCTGGTCGGCGTCGTGGGCGTCGTCTACACCGTCTCGGGCGGCATGAAGGCGGTCGTCTGGACCGACGTCATCCAGTTCTTCTTCCTCGCGGGCGGGCTCGTCGCGATTGTCGTCGTGCTGTGCCGCAACATCGACGGCGGCGCGGTCGAGGCGGTCGCGGGCGCCATCCGCAGCGGTCACGGCATCCCGCAGTTCCGCGACCCTCAGTTCTACCGCATCACCCCGTATGCGCGGCTGCTCTTCTGGCTGCTCCTGTGGAACGCCGTCGTCGGACCTTTCACGCAGGCCTGCGGCAACCAGATCAGGATCCAGCGGCTCCTGAGCACGAAGGACTGGAAGGCGGGGCTGCGCTCCGAGTGCATCAGCGTCGCGCTCGACTATCTGCTGTCGCTGCCGATGCTCTTCATCGGCTTCGCCCTGGTCACCTACTACCGCCAGCACCCCGACCCCGTGCTCGCCAGACTCGGCGGGGACGCCGTCTTCTTCCGCTTCGTCGCCACCAAAATGCCCACGCCGATGCCAGGCGTCTTCATGGCCGCGATGCTCGCCGCGATCATGAGCACGCTGGACAGCGGCATCAACTCCATGGCGACGGTCTGGCTCAAGGAGTTCCATGCGCGCTACTTCAACCGCGGCCTCACCGAGGCGCAGCAGGTCAGGGTCTCCAAATGGGCGACGCTGATTGTCGGCGTCGTCTCGGTCTCGCTGGCGCTGGGCCTCTGCTACTCGGGCAAGTGGCTGCAGCAGTCGGTGACCGAGGTGCGCACGCTCTTCGGCTTCCTCGCCATCGGCACGCTTCCCGCGTTCCTCTTCGCGGTCCTTTCCCGCCGCGCCAACGCCGCCCTCATCTGGGGCTACACCTTCTTCTCCACTGGCGAGGCCATCGCCAAGAACATCTGGTACGCCCTCTCGCGCTCCTCCCTCCAGGCGTGGCAGAAAGACCCCGCCGTCGGCTTCGGCTGGGCGGGCCGCATCAGCGCCGCGTGGGTGCTCTGGCCGCTCCTCCTCGGCCTCGCCCTGGGCATCCCCTGGTGCGTGCCGCGCCTTCGCCGCTCCTTCCGCCAGGGAAGCATTGTCCTCGCCCTGGAAGCCCTCCTGCTGCTCGGCGCGGCCCTCGGCATGGCCGAATGGTGGGGCTTCAGCCGCTGGCTTGTCACCGACCAACCACTCGCCCGCAGCTTCGCCTTCAACCTGCCGCTCTCTCTCCTCGGCAGTTTCCTCATCCTCCGCTTCTGCCCCGTCCAGCCCGAGCACAAATGGCGCGGCCTCACCCTCGACACCGTCGACGAGGAACTGAAGACGGGTGCGTAAGGCGGGGATTGCGCGGGGTGGAGGGCTTATATTATGCCGTGGCCGCACGAGCGGCGAACCTTACCAACCCCAGGAGGAAAACCACCATGCCATCCCTGCAGGACATGCGCACCCGCGGCGTCGAGGCCGGGCTGATGCGCCTTGACAAACTCATTGAAAACCGCCAGCGCATCGACACCACGCCCCTTTCCATCCCGCTGAAGGAACTCTGCGAGCGCTACCAGAAGCTCTACACTGGCTGCGTCAACGACGTGCTGCGGGAGTTCTGCCTGCTGGACCAGAACCTCCCCTCCGACATCATGCCCCTGCGGGACGAGATGGTGCTGTGCGGCGAGGCCTTCACCGTCAAGAGCGCGCCGAACGTCATGATCGAGGGCGAGATGACCTTCCGTGCGCAGATGCTCGACGAACTCAAGCCCGACGGCATCGTCTGCTGGGACACCTCGGCCGACACCGAGGCGTCGCTGTGGGGCGGCGTCATGACCGCGACGGCGATGAGCAAGGGCATCCGCGGCGCCGTGATCGCGGGCGGCATCCGCGACACCAAGCAGATTCTGGAGCAGAACTTCCCGATCTTCTACCGCTACCGCACCAGCAACGGCTCGCTGGGGCGCTGCATGATCACGCACTACCAGGTTCCGATCAAGATCGGCAAGGTCACCGTGCGTCCTGGCGACATCCTCTTCGGCGACATCGACGGCGTGCTGTGCATTCCGCGCGCCCTGGCCGTCCCCGTCCTGGAGCGCGCCGAGGCGATCAAGAACAACGAGGTCGACATCTTCGACTGGGTGCACAGCGGCGACACCATCTCCGAAATCATCGCGAAGGGCGGGTATTTCTAACGCGGCCCGTTGGACGGCCGCCCGCTCACGTCCAGGCGCGGGTAGCCGTTTCCCGCAACGCTGTTCACCATGACAGGGGGGGGGGCCGACATCAGCATGGAAAAACCGTCTTTGTGCACTACATTAAAAACAGTTGCGGATGGACATAGGCGATTGTGGCGGAAGGCGGCTATAGGGGCAGCTAGTTTCCTGCATGGCCACTGTGTGCAGCGGTTTCTTTCCTGGTAAATGGCGGTGGCATTGATGAAGGATTTGACGACCAGCATATATTCATTTGAGGATTTGATCCAAGGGGATTTCCTCTATGTGGACAAGACGGAGTATGTCTGGCAGCTGATTCGGCCTGCCAAGGGAATGTATTTCCTGTCGCGGCCGCGGCGCTTTGGCAAGTCGCTGCTGGTGTCGACCCTGGAAGCCATCTTCCAGGGCAAGAAGAGGCTGTTCCAGGGGCTTGCGCTCTACGACAAGCCGTACAATTGGGAGGTTCATCCAGTCATTCACCTGGACCTGGGCGGCCGTGATTTCAGCACGGTGGCGAAAATGGAGGAGCGACTGAAGCTCATTCTCCGTGAACAGGCCGACCGCAATGGCGTTTCCCTGCAGGACGAGGCGCCAGACACGATGTTTCATGCGCTCATTAAGAAACTGCATGACAAGCAAGGGGACGTGGTCATCCTCATTGACGAATACGACAAGCCCATTTTAGGCAACATATCTCGGGCGGACTGCGCCGAATTCCTCGCGTCGCTCAAGGTGTTCTATTCCGTGATCAAGGAGAAGTCCGCAATGCTTCGTTTTGCGCTGGTGACTGGCGTGAGCAAGTTCTGCCATGTGTCGTTGTTCTCGGATCTGAACAACCTGACGGACATTACGCTGGATGCCGACTACGCTGGGATGCTGGGGTTCACGGAGGCGGAGGTGCGGAGGAGTTTCGCGGAGAGGATATCCGAGGCCGCCAGGGTGCATGGGACCTCCGAAGACGGTTTGATGCGGAAATTGCTCGAGTGGTATGACGGCTATCGTTTTTCGGAGGCCGACCTCCATGTCTGCAATCCAGTTTCGGTGTCCACTTTCTTCCAGCAGCAATACAGATTCTCCAACTACTGGGATTCCACGGGCACGCCGCGCTTCCTGCTGGAGCGGATGCAAACCCAGTCGTACGACCTTGAGGTGGCATTGAATGGGACATACGACGAGAGCGTCTTTGCCGCCTATGAACTGGAGAATCTGGACATCACGGGGCTGCTTTGGCAGACGGGCTACCTGACCATCAAGGAACTCGTGCCAGGATTGCGGAAGATGAAATACCGTCTTGGCTTCCCCGACTACGAAGTCGAGGATACATTCATGGCACGTCTGCTGGAGCATTACTGCGATGTTTCGCAGGGCACTGGCGAGGATACCATGGAGAGATTCCAGGAAGCCATCGCCAAGGATGACCTTGCGGGTTTTATGGCGCTCTTCCAGTCGTTCCTGGCTGGCATCCCATACGGCATCCACTTGAGACACGAGAAGTACTACCAGACCGTATTCTTCATCTTCTTCCGGCTGCTTGGACTGTTCATCCAGGCGGAATCCTGCACGAACCAGGGGCGCATCGACGCCTACGTACGCACGGCAAAGACGGTCTTCATCTTCGAGTTCAAGTTGGACAAGAGCGCCGACGAGGCCGTCGGGCAGATTCTCGACCGCCGTTACTACGAACGGTTCCAGGGCGGCGGTCTCCCCATCCGACTGATTGGAGTGAACTTCGATTCAAGCAAAGGGCGCATCGACGGATGGTCGGAGGGGGCGCTGGCCACTGCAACATAGAGCCTCGCCGTCCGATGCCCGAGCGGAAACGCTGGCTGGAGGAACGGGCTTCGAGAATCGGCAACGGCGGGGGATATTCAGGCCCCGCGTGAACATCGCGGCATTTCCCCGCCGCCCGATCCGACAATGGTGGATCGGGCGGCAACGGCCCGCCACAGGACAAGAGGCCTGGGTGTGTAGCCAGTTCGGTGCCGCTGTTCGGCGGGCGGGCTCAGGCCTGGGCGAATTCGCGGACGACCTGGAGATATTCGTCGGTGAAGGGCGTGCCGTTGAAGAGGCAGGCGCCCTGGACGCCGCGGTCGCGCAGCATCTTGAGGCGTGCGCGCACGTCGTCGGGCGGGACGACGCCCATGGAGCTGTAGACGCCGACGCCTGAGGTGTACTGGACGCGGGTGCCTGCGAGGAGGCGGAGGTGGGCGTCGAGGTTGTCGGCGAAGCGTTCGAGGACGGGGTGGTAGTTCATCGGGATGATTTCGTCGATGATGCCGTCGTCGGCCCACTGGGTCCAGTCCTGGCCTTCGAGGGTGGCGGGGCCGAGGCCCCAGACGGGCTTTGCGAAGATGTCCATGGAGTTGGCGTAGTTGGTGCGGGCGGCCATGGAGAGGTTGAGGCCCTTGCGTGCGGCGAGGGCGTGGAGGTCGGAGACGAGGGCGTGGAGATGCGCGGCGAGGCGTGCGGTCTCCTTGTAGATGTACCAGGGCTGTTTCAGGTCCGTCTCCGAGGGCATCTCGAAACCGAAGTAGCGCCTGCGTTCGGCGCGGCAGGCCTCGCAGCCGCAGGGATAGTCGAGGCAGCAGATGAAGTTGGCGCTGCGGAAGTAGTCGAGGTGGAGGCCGTGCAGGCGGTCGCCGTACTTTGCGGCGATGTCTTCGGCGATGGCGAGGACCTGTCGGCGGTATTCGGGGTGGTTGGGGCAGGGGAATCGCAGTTCGATGTCGAGGTTCCTGCGCATGGCCTGGAGCTGCTCGGGGGTGAGGACGCGCCGCGGCGGATGTTTCATCATGCGCTCGGGGTGGATCCAGGGCTCGACTTGCAGGCCTGCCTCGGCGGCGGCTTCGAGATAGCCGTCGTGATCTTCGAGGTAGGGCCAGTAGACGAGGACGCGCTTCACGCCTGCGTCGGCAAGGCGCTTCAGGTTCGCGCGCATTTCAGGGCGGGGGTTGGCCTTGTCGGTCACGTATTTCGCATGGTCCCAGATGCTGATCTGCATGGCGGTGGATCCTTTTGGATGGTGGTGAACGACCGGCCCGAGAACGGGCCGGCACAGAACTACGGCCAGCCCGAGAACGGGCTGGCACGGAACTACCGCCCCGCGAGGGCGCGGAAGATGCGCGCGAGCAGGGGGCGGGGGTCGAAGAAGCGGGTGTGGCGGCGGGCGATGCGGTAGGTCTCGGCGCGGGCGAGGGCGCGGCTGGAGTTCGCGGCGCCGCCCGCCTGCATGCTGACGGCGGGGCCGCCGAGGTGGCGCCAGCGCAGGCCCGCCTTCGCGCATCGCCAGATGAAGTCGTAGTCGGCGGAGATGCGGTAGCGGGTGTCGTAGAGGCCGAGCCGCTCGTAGACGCGTCGGTGGAAGAAGCAGCCGGGATGGGGCAGCGGCATGAGCCACGGGAGGCGCGAGAGCGGTCTCGGGCCGAGGAGGCCTGCGGCGGTGCCGTCGGGCTGGACAAGGCGTACGGGGAGGACGGCGGCGTCAAGGGCGTCGTCGTGGTCGAAGGCGTCGAGGACGGCGGCAAGGGTGCCAGGGTCGTACCAGTCGTCGGCGTTGAGGAGGGCGACGACGGCGGCCTTCGCCCTGGGGATGGCGAGGTTCCAGGCGGCGGGGATCCCCGCCTCGCCAGGCGCGGGCGGCGGCTGCGGGAGGACGGCGAAGGCGATGCCCGCGGCTTCGAGGCGGGGGCGGAGGCCGTCGAGCACGTCGAGCGTGCCGTCGGTGGAGCCGCCGTCGACGACGAGGTATTCGCGGGGCGGGCGGGACTGCGCGAGGATGGATTCCACGGTGCGCGCGATGGTCGCGGCGGCGTTGCGGCAGATGGTGATGACGGTGCAGTCGGTCATTGCGGCGGCGGCGCCTTGGCGAGGGCGAGTTCGCGGGTCAGTTCGGTGATCTGCCGCTCCAGGCGGCGGAACTTGGCGAGGACGACGATGCCGCCCGCGTAGACGAGGAGGACGAGCAGATAGAGGATGAGGTCGGTGCCGCGGCCGACGCCGACGGCCTTGGCGGCGCGCGTGGCGAGGTCGGGGTTGACGACGAGGACGGCGCCGACGAGGAACTGGGCGATGAAGAAGAGGCGGGTGGCGAGGCGGCTCCTGACGAGCAGCAGGCAGAGGACGAGCAGCGCGAGCAGTCCCAGCAGCAGGATGACTTTGATGGCCATTTAGAACTCCTCGGGGTGGCCCAGTTGGGCGAGGCGGTGGGTCGGGATGACGGCGATGCCGCATTTGAGCGGATGGCCGTCGCGGATGGACTGGAGGATGGCGCGGCGCAGCGAGGTGTCGGCGGGGTAGTCGGCGAGGGGGTCGCCGTCGTCGCGTCCGAAGGCGAAGAAGAGTCCGTCCTTGCCGCCGTCGACAGGGGCGGGGACCTGGAAGGCGGCTTCCTGGAACCTGGCGAGGTTGGAGTCTGGGAGGAGGCGGCGCCATTCGGGGTTGAGGATCCACGAGCGGCAGAAGAGGACGGGGACGGTGCGGTGGAAGTGGCGACGGAAGAACTCAGGCGCCTCCAGGAGGGAGTCGCGCACGGCCTCCGGGGTCATGGCGCCGCCGCCTGGGATGTGGATGGTGGGGCAGAGGTCCCACTGCGCGGCGATGGGGTGCCAGTCGGTGAGCGGGAGTTCGGCGGGGCCGAGGACGCGCCCGTCGTGGCGCAGGCGCAGCCCGCGGAGGACGCCGTGGTCGTCGGTGAGGACGGTGGTGAAGTCGGCGCTGCGGGCGGTGTCGGGGAGGCGGTTCCAGGCGGCGTCGAACTTCCAGCCGTGGGGGGCGAGGACGGCGATGCGTCCGGTGAGGTTGTGGACATAGACGGCGGGCGCCCAGGCGGGATAGGGCCCCATGAGGAACTCGAAGCGGTTGACGCGCCAGACGCGGCCCTCGACGGAGTGGCGCAGCCATCCTGCGGAGGAGAGGATGAAGCCAGGGCGGCCGCCGTGGGAGGCGCGGTAGTAGCCGAGGTTGGGGCCGATCCACTGGATCTGCCGCACGGCGGCTTCGCGCGGGAGGCCGTGGCGCTCGAAGGCGAGAAAGACCAGCGGGACGGCGCTCAGGGGGATGAGCAGGTTGAAGAGGCCGCTGTCCCCGCCGAGGAGGGCTTCAGGCAGGTCGAGGGCGGGCAGGGCGGGCCCTGGGTAGATCTCGGGGCCGGCGGAGGTGCGGTAGTGCATGTGCCACGCCAGATGCAATAGTTCCGGGGTCTCGGCGACGCGGTCCGCGACACGGCACAGGGCCTCGGCGAGTTCCTGCAGGCCGTCGATGAGCGAGGCGATCTCGCGGAGTTGCTCCGCGCGCAGAAACGCGGGGCGCGCGGCGGGCAGGCGCGCCTCGGAGCGCTCCCACCCTGGGGCGAGTCTGGCGGCCTGCGCGGCGCTCATGCCGCACAAGGCGGATACTTGCTGGAAATCCATCATGGTGAAAGTGGGGCGGCGGCAGAAGATCCAGGGGACTATGTAGTCCTTGAAGCCCTTTGCAATGCGCCGGGTGCCTATGGCTTGACTTTTGCCATTCGGCGCAGCATGGCGCCGGTGGCGGCGATGGTGGTGGCGAGGAAGAGGACGGCGGCGAGGAGGAAGCAGGCGCCAGGCCGTTCCCTGCTGGCGACGAGGCCCGCGATCCACGGCGCGGCGATGCTGGCGATGCCGACGATGGTCTCGTTGATGGAGGCGTTGAAGGTGGCGCGGGCGCGGTCGACGATGGCGTGGAAGGTGAAGAAGTTGTACCAGGCGCCCGAGCCGATGCCAGTGAGGATGGCGGCGAGATAGAGTTCGGCGGCGGTGCCGCCCTTCCAGAAGAGGAGCAGCCCCGCGCTCTCGGCGAGGCCGAAGGCGACGAGGGCGGCAGGGCGGTACATCCACCGCCGCGAGAAATAGAGCAGGGCGGCGGTGGCGGCCTGCATGACGCTGACCGTGGTCATGATGTAGGCGGCCTGCGTGGTGGTGAGGCCGATGGCGGCGGCCTTGTAGGGCTCGAAGGGGCGCACGACGGCGATGGCGAAGGTGACGACGGCGCCGATCGGCCACGCGATTCGGATGAACGTCGGCAGCCCCGCGTATTCGTCGTCGGTGGCGGCGGCGGCGCGCCCGAGCAGCCCGTGGCGCCTGCAGTGGCGGTCGAGGAAGAGCACGCCGACGGCGGTGTAGACGGAGAGGGCGGCGCATAGGACGAAGCCGATCCGCCAGTCATGGATGGTTCCGAAGATGAACGGGCCTGCGGCGACGCCGCTGGACCATGCGACCGTGTAGAGCGCGGTGGTCTGCCCGACGCTCTGCGTCGCGGGCGCCACGATGTCCATGTAGGCCTGGAACGGCGCGCAGTAGATGCCTGCGGAGACGGCGATGAGCGCGGTCCACAGGTAGATGAGGGGGAGCGAGGGGCAGACGATGAAGCCGATGCAGGCGGCGGTCATCAGCAGCGCGCCGAAGGAGACGAGGCGCGCGGGCTGGAAGTGGCGGGCCACTCGGCCGATGGCGAACGAGGCGATGCTGTAGCCCAGGGCCCAGGTCATCGTGGTGGCGGAGACGGCGAGGGCGCTGGCGCCGCTGCGGCTCATGCGGTCGGCGGCGATGAAGATGGCGCCGCCGTTGCAGAGGTTCATGATGACGGGGAAGAGATAGACGAAGAGGCGGAAAAGCATGGCGGTTTGGCAAAAAGGTGGAGAGTGACTTTTCTAAATATGGCCGTCCTGGCGCGGATTGCAAGCCGTGCGCGCGGTATTACGTTATGCGAATGTAACAATCCGACCTTTGTCGGAGATTTATGGATGGAGCCGCGCCCACGGCGGGATGCGGTCTTCCCTATCCATCCTAACCCTCGCAAGACCATGACGAAAAGCATCAGTTCAAACGATCTCGGGCGCATCAACCCCAACTTCCAGGTCAACGATTTCCGGCAGATGGTGAACTACCAGTCGGGCACCAACAAGGGCTATGTGCGCTTCACCCGCACCTCGACTGGCGGGCTGAAACTGGAGAAGATCAACAACAAGATCGACGTGCCCCTTTCCTGGCGCTCCAATGTCGGCGCCGAGAACAACCGAATCATGCGCCAGAAGTTCGTCAACGCCATGAACGGCGACCTCAAGTATGTCGGCGAGACCCAGCGGAACCGAATTCGGGACATGGTACTGGTGCCCCGAAACGACGCGGGCAAGGTGCAGGAGGGCAAGGCTCTGTCGCGCCGTGAGATCAAAGCGGCCCTGGAGGCCTTCGACCGCGCCTTCAACACCCCTGGCGGGCGCCGTTCCATCCTGAACAACTTCTTCAAGGCGGCGATGGCGGAGTGCGGCTTCAAGGGCACCGAGGAGGAGTTCAAGCGCGACTACCTGAAACTGGATACGCACGGGCTGGGCACCGAGGCGCTGCGGAAATACTGCGAGGACAAGGAAGGCGCGAAGGGCCCAGCCCATGAGCGCATGGTGAAGAGCGAGGTGGAGTTCCGCGCCCTCATCGGCCAGCTGGAGGGGATGCTCGACCAGGCAAAACTGCGCCTCGGCGTGGAGAAGAGCCTCAAGGATCTGGCGCGGGTGTGCCTCCAGAAGGGAGACTGCTTCGGGCTGAACTTCACGGACCAGGACAACGGCAAGATCGTCAGCGACCTGCGCGCCTGCCTCACGCAGCTCATGGCCGCGCGCGGCATCCAGGACGTGGATTTCACGGTCAACGGCTCGCTCAACAAGGCGCTGGACATCTTCATCACCAAGGTGGTGCCCTTCTACATCCAGGAGGGCGTCGCGAACGCGCGCGACTTCGCGGGCGGGGATCCCGCCGCGCTGGAGGAGGCGCTGGCCGCCAACTTCGACTTCGACACGCTGGAGGACCTGGCCGCGGAGTTCCTGACTGGCGCGGCGGAGGCGGCGAAGAAGCCGAACCAGCCGCTGAACGCGCAGGAGCAGGGCGCGTTCATGCAGCGTCTGGCGGAGGTGAAGGAGATGGAGGAGCGCGTCAACATCTACACGATGGCGGGGATGGAGATCATGCAGCGCGCGGGGCTCAAGAGGGCCGAGGCGGAGCAGTATGGGAAGCAGGTCGCGGGCATGGCCGACCTCTTCCGCGCGGAGGCCGCCGTCGACAACTACGCCGCCCGCTTCGTGCTCAAGCACTTTACGCGGGGGACGGAGAATG